>ENA-ORTH01000761-ORTH01000761.1-human-gut-metagenome-genome-assembly--contig:-NODE-761-length-38333-cov-5.006583_pt1 | contig 38333 bp, 29 predicted proteins | sample MGYA00241914_ERZ509192 | MGnify/ENA primary metagenome ERZ509192 (study PRJEB26280, sample SAMEA2338826) | human gut metagenome | biome: human gut; feature: human-associated habitat; material: faeces... | reverse complement strand
TCAATAGCGGGCTATTGACAAAAATCAAGGGATTCTAGATGCGAGACAGGGACGCAATATGGCCGGAACATACCTGCTTGCAATGATTATATTATTTCTCTATAAATTTAAAACAACTTCTTAGTCAGGCAATTCCTCTCCCCTTCCTATTTCCTATAAATCGTAAATTTCATCGACCGTATAATTGAGAAAATCGTTCAGCGGTTTCATGATGTGAAAATCATGAGCCGCTTTTTCGATCCAATCGGGCGAACCGAAAAAATCATCAGGCTTCACATTCACCACCACATAATCTTTTCGTTTAAGCCATGCGGCTTGTTCGCAATCCCGTGGAAACGGTCGGGGAACGATTTTCAAAGTTTCCCCTACCCAGTCCCGATACAACGATTTAAACTCTTTGTTTTCCACAATATCTTTTAGCTCGTCATAATTATCGTAAACCGCTTGGCGCAGAGCTTTCAACAATTTGGGTTCCGGACACCAAACGCCCCCGCTCAACAGACAATTCCCCGGTTCGAAATGGAAATAATACCCGGCTCGCAAACTTTTACGGCCACCCTTCGCTATATAAGCGGACATATACGATTTATACGGAGTTTTATCCGGCGAGAAACGAATATCACGATAAATGCGATACATACAGTTCTTAGCCTCCAACCCCACGATATCTTCGTCGAACTGCGATATTTGCTGTATAAGTTCTTGGATTTTCTCAACAAACAAAGGACGCAACCGATCATACTCTTCCTTATGAGCTTGAAACCATTCTCTATTGTTGTTTTCTCTCAATCGGGACAAATAATCCAATATTTCTTTCATCTTCTCAGTGTTTATATCGTAACAAATGTACAAGTTTTTTACTTTCTTCCTCGCATAAATTTTCATTTTGTAATATAATTATCAAAAACGCCGCCTAAGTTATCGGCTATATTTGCATTTTTTATTAACTTGCCACGTTTTTAAGAAAAAGCAATACACAAAAAATAAAAATATAATATGGAAACAAACGAAAAACAACCTGTCGATTTGCCCGAAAACGCATTTCGGGAATTAAAACCGGGCGAAGAGTACAAACCCATTCTTTCGCCCGAAAAAGTCTATCCCGAAGTCAATGCATGGTCAGTCTCGTGGGGTATTGTCATGGCTGTTATCTTCTCGGCCGCTGCAGCATTTTTAGGTTTGAAAGTCGGCCAAGTATTCGAGGCCGCCATACCTATCGCCATAATAGCCGTAGGACTATCGGGAGCCGCTAAACGGAAAAACGCATTGGGCGAGAATGTAATTATCCAGTCCATCGGAGCCTGTTCAGGAGTGATTGTCGCCGGTGCTATCTTCACTTTGCCGGCTCTATACATTTTACAAGCCAAATACCCCGAACTGACCGTGAACTTTATGGAAGTATTCATGAGTTCGCTGCTAGGCGGTATATTGGGTATCTTGTTTCTCATTCCGTTCCGCAAATATTTCGTTTCGGATATGCACGGGAAATACCCCTTCCCCGAAGCTACGGCTACGACTCAGGTACTTGTTTCGGGAGAAAAAGCCGGTAATCAAGCCAAGCCTTTGATTCTGGCAGGATTGGTGGGTGGTCTGTACGATTTTTGCCTCTCGACGTTCGGCTGGTGGAGCGAAGTGCTTACCACCCGCATTTTACCGTGGGGAACAGAGATCGCCAACCACGCGAAAATGGTATTTAAAGTGAACACAGGCGCAGCCGTGTTAGGACTCGGATACATTGTCGGCTTGAAATATTGCTTGATTATTTGTTCCGGCTCTCTTTTCGTTTGGTTCGTCATCATTCCTCTGCTGGGCAGCATACCCGGTAGCGAATTAGCTGCGGCTGCTCCCGAACAGATATTTACCGATTACGGCCGGTACATAGGTATCGGCGGTATAGCTATGGCGGGAGTGATAGGTATTATCCGCTCTTGGGGTATCATTAAAGGAGCCGTAGGACTGGCTACAAAAGAATTTTCGGGGAAAAATAAGGAAGCGATAGAGGATCAAGCCCCCCGCACACAACGAGACCTCTCTATGAAATTCATCATCTCGGCTGCCGTATTCGCCTTGATTATCACATTCCTATTCTTCTATTTGGGAGTTATCAATAATTTCATGCAAGCAACGGTCGCTTTCTTGGTAGTCGCCGGAATTTCATTCCTGTTCACCACCGTAGCGGCAAATGCTATCGCTATCGTGGGAACGAACCCCGTTTCGGGAATGACACTGATGACACTGATTTTAGCGTCGGTTATCCTTGTGGCGGTCGGACTTAAAGGGACAAGCGGAATGGTTGCCGCGTTGGTTATTGGAGGAGTGGTCTGTACGGCGCTCTCGATGGCCGGTGGATTCATTACCGACTTGAAAATAGGTTACTGGATAGGCTCCACTCCTCGCAAACAAGAGACTTGGAAATTCCTCGGTACACTCGTCTCTGCCGCAACCGTAGGAGGTGTTATTCTCATTCTGAACAAATCGTACGGATTCTCCGGGGAAAACGCGTTGGTAGCACCTCAGGCCAATGCTATGGCGGCAGTTATCGAGCCCCTCATGATGGGACAAGGCGCACCGTGGCTGCTCTACGGAATCGGTGCTATTCTTGCCGTTCTGCTGACATGGCTGAATGTCCCGGCTTTGGCGTTCGCTTTGGGTATGTTCATTCCGTTGGAACTAAATACACCTTTGGTCATCGGAGGGCTTATCAGTTGGTATGTAGGCAGCCGTTCAAAAGATACCGCTCTGAACAAAGCCCGTTTGGATAAGGGCACATTATTGGCTTCGGGATTCATTGCCGGCGGTGCGCTCATGGGAGTCGTCAGTGCGGGAATGAAATTTGCAGGATTCGAGTATACCCACGATTTGAGTGAAGCGACTCTGCAAACTGTCGGATTGATTATGTATTTGCTGCTCATTGCCTTTTTAACCATATCGAGCATGAAAGCAAAAAAACAAGATTAGAAACTTCTTGATGTGAATCATAAAAACGGATTGAGATATTAAAATTTCAATCCGTTTTTCGTATATTTGTTAGACCATGAGAATAATTTAAGATTATGAAAACAGAAAAAGAGAAAATGCTTGCCGGAGAGCCCTATGATTGCGGTGACACGGAATTAATCAACAGATGGCATAAAGCAAAGCAATTACAAAAAGAATATAACGATACCCCATCTGACGATATAGAAAAACTATCCTCATTATTAGACGATTTAATTGGATCAAGAGGAGAAAATGTTTGGATTTCAGCTCCCTTCTTCGTGGACTACGGTGAGAATATACATATCGGGCGAAATGTGGAAATAAATATGAACTGCGTATTTTTGGATTGTAATACCATCACTATCGGCGATTATTCGGGAATAGGTCCGGGTGTACATATCTATACAGTCTTCCATCACACCGCACCTCAGGAACGTTTGGGCGAAAACAGCAGTTTTTGGAAATCTCTCACCAAACCGGTGAACATCGGGAAAAACGTTTGGATTGGAGGTGGTAGTATAATCTTACCCGGCGTAACCATAGGAGACGGTACGACAATCGGAGCGGGAAGTGTCGTCACCAAATCTATACCCGCCAATTGCATAGCAGTCGGAAATCCTTGCAAAGTAATAAAGGATAATTTATAAAAGTAACCATATACGACAATACCCTAAATTTTGTTACCACGAGATTTAGGGTATTGTCGTATATATATTTGCCTTTGTAAATAATACGAATAAAAATATTTATCGATTCTCAATCGATACCCGATCACAACTTTATTTTAGCACAAATTTTGCGCAGTCTACCCTCTCCGATAATAGGAGCATGGCCGTCCTCTGGAAATACAATCAGAAACTGACCGGGATATACGGTGAAATAAGTCGACGGCCTATCGGAATAAAAGGCACAATCTTTCTCCTCGGAATACGCTTGCTGCACCTCCTTCAAATCGCACAGAGGCTTCCACCCCACTATTTCAGGAGCATCAAGAGGAACATGCACATCGAGGTAACGTCGATGTACCTCTACAACTTGTTCCGATTGAGAACGTAATATCGGATAATCGTTGTTGATGAAAACTCGATCACCGTCCAATTCGATACGCCCAATCGAATCGGAAAGAAAATCATGCTCTTTAATATAACTGAAAAGTTTCCCCAGCAAGGGATGCAAAGCCTCTACCCGCTTCGTGTCACTCAAATCTCCTAAAATCATATATCGTCTTATTCTACTTCTGCTTCCTGCTCCATCGGTAATTTGTCATGCCATTTAGCCGACACATGTGTCCCGTCGCAAAAAGGCTTGTTTTGCGATTGTCCGCACCGACACAAGGTAACCCTGTTTCTTATCTCATAACTGCTTCCGTCCGAACTTTCTATACGAATTCCTCCTTTTACCCAAATGGGGCCGCTGACTTTAATCACAGGGTCTTCGATCAATCCTATTGCCGGATCAAATGGAGGTTCAAAAATCTCGCCTGTTTCTTTATCCCAAACAACCAAACGGCCGGCTGGACAATGCTCGGCTTCATGAATGACTAAGTCACGTTCTTCTTGGGATTCGGCCGTTTGTACCAAATTCCAAATTCTACCGTAGGCATCGCAAAAACGAGCGAAAGCGCAATATTCTTCATTATCAGCAAGTACCATAGTTGGCCCTATATATTCTTCGGCATCTTCCAATAAAGGCTTATGAGATGCCGTCTCTTTCGGGTCCCAGTCCGTGTGATGATGGGAGCCATCGCAATAAGGCTTGTTCTTGGATGCACCGCATCGGCACAAAGCCGTAGGCTCCTCTGTCGTACTAAAATGGTTACCCTTACGATAGGTCCAAGAAGAACCTTCGTCATTAGGAACTATAATCTCTTGATCCATAGGAGGATTACCATAAAGCAAATAAGGGCCGTCCGGCGTAATCTTTATATAGAATTTCGCGGGAGCCATACGAGAACCGGCTTCGATAGCAGTTTGAATTATTTTTGCCATAATCAAATTGTTTTTTATTCTTATAGCTAAAACAAGCTATAAAGAAGATGGTTCAAAATAATCACAAGCTGTCGATAACCAAACCATCGTATGCGAAATGCACATGGGCAGGCAATTCTTTTTCTACCTCCGAAGTCAATCCCATATGATGACTCATGTGAACCAAGTAGGCTTCCCGAGGCCCCACTCTATCGATGATTCGCAACGCATCGGCTAACGTTTGATGCGAAAGATGGGGCTTTTTCCGCAAAGCATTTACGACCAATACATCTATATCTTTTAACTTCTCATATTCCGATTCAGGAATAGTAAGAGCATCCGTTATATAAGCAAACCGTCCTATACGATACCCCAAGATAGGCAATTTATAATGCATCACCCTTATGGGAACAATTTCTATTCCCTCTATTAAAAACGGTGACAGACCTATCTCTTGCAAACAAATATTGGGAACTCCCGGATAGCGATGATCGGCAAAACAATAAGGCAACCTGTTTCGTATTCCCTCGGCGACCGAAGGCTCCAAATAAATAGGAACAGTACCGTTTTCCCCGAAAGGACGCAAATCGTCTATCCCTCCGGTATGGTCATAATGTATATGAGTAACCAATACCGCATCGATTCGTTTAATATGGAATCGCAACATTTGCTGACGAAAATCGGGGCCACAATCGATCAATATGTTCTTACCCTCTATTTCAACTATGGCCGAGGTTCTCAACCGACTATCCCTCGGATCGGTAGAAGTACATACCGAACACGTACAACCGATTTGCGGTATTCCGGTTGAAGTTCCTGTCCCTAAGAAAGTAACCTGCATCATACTCATTCAATATAATTAACCTCAGGATTGATAACGATACCATAAGTGTCCGATACCGATTTACGAATCATTTCCGCGAGAGCAACCACATCGTTGGGCTTTGCATTGTTTTTATTTATCAATACCAAGCACTGCTTCTCATAAACCGCCGCACCGCCGAAACTTTTTCCTTTCCAGCCGCAACGATCGATAAGCCAACCGGCAGGGACCTTAACATGCATATCGTCTACGACGTAATGAGGCATATCGGGATAAGACGATTTCAGCTTCTCATATTGTTCCGTAGAAATTACAGGATTCATGAAAAAACTACCGGCACTGCCATATTCATCGGGTTCTGGCAATTTCGACCGCCTGATTTCTATGACAGCTTTACGGACATCAGCGATAGAAATGTCATCGCCGAGCAATGAAGCCCGCAGATTTCCATAATCCAAATGTAGTTCGGGCGATTTTTGCAATCTGTACACTACCGATGTAACGATATATCTACCCTTCCAATCGTGCTTGAAAATACTGCTTCTGTAACCATACCTACACTCTGCATTTCGAAAGGTACGGGATTCGCAAGTCTCGACATCTACCGCTTTTACTTTATGGATAATATCTTTCACCTCCACGCCGTAAGCTCCTATATTTTGAATAGCGCTCGCTCCCACTTCGCCCGGTATATACGACAAATTCTCGGCTCCCCCCCAACCGTTGGAGACCGTCCAAGCGACGAAGTCGTCCCACACGACACCTGCTCCTATTTCCACAAGCACCTCGGTATCGGTCTCCTCCGACACAGCCATGCCCTGTATGGCAGAATGCAACAATACGCCATTGTACATTTCTTTTACAAAAAGCAAATTGCTTCCTCCTCCTATCGGGAAAAAAATATGTTCCCGCAATAAATCGGACTGCAACAACGTCACCAACTCCTCGACCGTTTCATACTCTACAAACCACTTGGTATAAACGGGCATACGGAATGTATGCCTGTCCTTTATAAAATAATTCTCCTCTATCTTAATCATATCACAACCTATAATCGGCCAACAAATCATCGACAAAAAACAGATACGCTCCCGAGTTGTATATCCACTGCTCTCTCAATCCGCTGTATGTGGGAATCTTCTTCACCTCGTTCGGATTGCCCAAAGAAAGTTTACATTCGGCCTTCGTCATACCCGTTTTTACTTTCCCCAACGTAATTTGCTCCCAAGCATCGTCCTGTATTTCCTTGTACTGCAAACGCGGATTCTCGAAAGAAAACAAGCGGTCGAACGTGATATATTGGGAGCGGGAAGAAGAAAGCAATGACATGAAAACTCCCGCTTGATTTCCTTTATCGTCCTCGAACCAAACTTCGACCGGCAACACGTTATTTCCCGGACGAATATCCACAACTCGGACAGGTATCAACTTTCGCCCCTCTATCGCTTCCGATTTTTCATTGTACCACATAGGCGTTTTTATATACAGAACTCTGTCTTTCAAAAGAGAGCGAGCCATATTTAAATCATCGATATCGATGAACGGAGGTATCAATGGTGTATATTTCAACCGACCGATCTCCTCCCGGGTCTTCCCTGTTTCATAGCGAAACTTGTGACCTTCGCAATCGAATAACAAGACAACTTTGTCGTCCCCGCCGAAAGGACTTTCTTCTATACTTCCGACATACGTGAAAATTTTCCCCTTCAAAGAGATACTATCCGGGAAAGTAGGCTTTTCCGGTCTGAAAACGAACGAAAGTTTTTCATCAGTATAATAAAACGGCTTTCCTATGCGCCACGTATCGCACCCTTGTTGAACGAAATAAGACTCTATAAAACGATCTTCGGGACTCTGTGCCGCAATTTCGCCTGTATCGGGCATAGTTATTTTCTTTGTACTCTCGACTCCTGTAAAACAAGAGGTTACGAAAATACACAAAACCGTTGCCACCATATAAACTATACCAGTTCTCATATCTCATTAAATTCCGATGACTTCCATTCATCTATGTTACATGAATCATAGACGTATAATTTACAAAGATAGCGAAAGGTGAGCGCAGAGACAAACGGAAATCACATTCCCGATTTGGCTATGCCGAACCGCATCCTATCTTCGTATTTACAAAGATAGCGAAAGGTGAGTGCAAAGACAAACGGAAATCACATTCCCGACTTGGCTATGCCGAACCGCATCCTATCTTCGTATTTACAAAGATAGCAGAAGCGATGTAGAGAAACAAATTTATTTTAGATTTTCGTCGGTTTATCTTAACTAATTGAAAAATAAAATTTTAGATAATTGTTTAAGAAATAGAAGCAACGATTTAGCAACATATAAGGCTTGCAATCCCGTGTCGATTCCACACGATAAGAACCGTCGAGTTATCCATTATAGTCTGCAAATCGCTCCATTCTACTATTTGTTGTGCAGAAACACCATACCGCACAGCAATAAAAAGATGTATATAGGAGACTGTTATCCAACTATGCAATCTGTTCTATTCGACTTTTTTGACATAAAGGATAAGAAACAATGAACGGTTCTATTTTTTGTTTCATTTCAACAAATGAAACCCCGTAAAAATACAAGGCTGTCCATTCATTACCTTCCCAATAACTATAAAAACGACCTATGCCATTCATTGCTGATTCCATCTGCTCAATGACGTGATTGATATCGCAACTCTCATAAATTTCATCTGGTAAATCCGTTCCATTGACATAAAAAGCCAATCCCTCCAAAGTCCCTACTTCTATCTTAATTTCAGGTGCTGTGCATAATAAAGCTGAGCCTTTGGGGATTCCTATTATATTCATAAGCTCCACCAAACGGTTTACACTATCTTGTTTATCATCATTTAGGTGAATCTCTATATCACAGGATACAATTTCTCCGGTTTGTGGATTTTGTAGTGTTCCTCCACCCGTTACTTCTCCCAATTTTCCCTTTTCAAGAATTTCTTGAAGTGCATCTTCCAAATCATGTCTGTGCATGGGTTGCAAACGTGAGTTCAAATTCAATGTTAGGTCCATATTTTCTATGATTTTATTTGTTGGATAAATTATACTATCAGCCGATTTGACTGTTGTTCTTTTCAAACATATCACTTTGTGAACAAATATAGCGAAAGGCGAGAGCAAAGACAAGAGGAAATCCCCTTTCCGACTTGGCTATACCGAACCGAATCCTATATTCGTGTTTACAAATATAGCGAAAGGTGAGAGCAAAGACAAGAGGAAATCCCATTTCCGACTTGACTATACCGAGCCGCATCCTATATTCGTAGTTACAAATATAAAAAAGTAATGTACACCACGAACGGCACACCGCACTTTTTTCGGCAAATCGGGCAATATTTAACATTTATAGCTCGAACTACTATCTTACACCGTCAGCCGTTTTTTTATCCGCACGGTCTCAATAAGAAAAAAAGAGAAGCCGTTTCTAATTTTTTTCGTACTTTTGCGATATGAAAACTTCGACCTCCTTATCGGTTCACAGGGTATGGTTCCGCCGATGGAATCGCCACAACTATGCTACCTTTTGCAGTATAGGCAAATGTGTAAACATAGGAAGTGTCCGTAAGGAAATAGCCGACAAGTCTTTGAAAAAAGGACTTTCCACAACTTCCACCGATATTGTCGTGGGAAATATGGAACGTTCGGATAAACCGTCCGAAGAAGAACACACGGCGGGAAGTTTTTTTCTCCCCGAAATTTTGGAGAGTACCGTAGATACTCCGGTGACAAGCTGCTCCACCGGTCATTCGTGCGACAATAAACAGACATTTACCATCTATATATTCCGGGATAACAGCGGCAGCTTCGCTTTATACCGGATTTTTCATATTCTAAAAACGCTTGCTTATGGATAATTTTGATGCCCAACATCTATGGCATCCCTACACCTCGACCATTGCCCCCCTGCCCTGCTATCCCGTCAAGAGGGCGGAAGGGGTATATATAGAATTGGAAAACGGACAAAGGCTCATCGACGGCATGTCGTCATGGTGGGCGGCCGTACACGGATACAACAACCCCACGCTCAACAAGGCGGCGGAAGAGCAACTGAAAAAAATGTCGCACGTCATGTTCGGTGGGCTCACCCACCAACCGGCGATCGACCTCGGGAAACTGCTTTTGCAAATCGTTCCATCGTCCATGCAACACATATTTTATTGCGATTCGGGTTCCGTATCGGTCGAAGTCGCCATGAAAATGGCTATACAATATTGGCACGCCCGCGGAAAGGTCTCTAAATGTAACCTCATCACCATACGGTCGGGGTATCATGGCGACACATGGAATGCCATGTCGGTATGCGACCCAGTAACCGGTATGCACTCCATTTTCGGGGATGCGCTCCCCACCCGCTATTTTGTTCCGTCTCCCTCCTGCCGATTCGACGACGAATGGGATCCCGCCTGTATCGCTCCTCTTCGGGAAGCCATAGAAGCTCATCACGAAGAATTGGCGGCACTTATCCTCGAACCCATCGTGCAAGGAGCTGGCGGCATGTGGTTCTATCACCCGCAATACCTTCGGGAAGCCAAGCAGCTATGCGAACGATACAACCTGCTGCTCATTTTCGATGAAATCGCCACCGGATTCGGCCGCACTGGGAAACTGTTCGCTTGGGAACATGCGGGAGTCACCCCCGACATCATGTGCATCGGCAAAGCCCTGACCGGAGGATACATGACTATGGCCGCCACTTTGACGACACACGAAGTCGCCCACACGATTTCCAGCGGAAATCCGGGAGTATTCATGCACGGGCCCACCTTCATGGGTAACCCTTTGGCCTGTGCCGTGGCCTGTGCGTCCGTCTCTCTCCTCCTCTCTTCCGGCTGGAAAGAGAAAGTCGCCGCCATCGAAACCCAATTAAAACGTGAGCTAAGTCCGGCGGCGACACTGCCCCAAGTTTCCGACGTAAGAATACTGGGAGCTATCGGAGTCATCGAAATGAAAAACCCGGTCGATATGGCTTCCATACAGAAACAATTTGTCGAGCGGGGCATTTGGGTAAGACCATTCGGGAAATTGGTATACATCATGCCGCCGTTCATCATAACCCAGTCCCAACTTTCCACACTCACCTCGGCTCTGTTGGAGGTAGTAAAAACACTGCGATAATGAATACCTATTCTTCCCAATTGGAACAACTCTCTCGACAAGGAAATTTGCGATCCTTGCCGGCCGTGGATGCACAAGGCCTGTCCATCGTCCGTGACGGGAACACCATGTTGAATTTCTCCTCGAACGATTATCTGGGACTGGCCGATGACACGAACCTGAAAGAGGAATTTTTGCAAAACCTGAATCCCCGTGACGTTCGTTTTTCCTCGACATCTTCTCGGCTGTTGACCGGCAATTTCCCCGTGTACGCTCGATTGGAAAAAAGACTCGCCGAACTGTACAAAGCCGAAGCCTCTCTCGTATTCAACAGCGGCTACCATGCCAACAGCGGCATTCTGCCGGCAGTGACCGACAACCGCTCTTTGATTTTGGCCGACAAACTCGTCCATGCGAGCATAGTCGACGGGATAGGACTCTCCAAAGCCCGCTGCATACGCTACCGGCATAACGATTACGAACAGCTGGAACGGTTGGTTTCCGAGTCGGCCTCGCAATACGAAGCGATATTCATCGTGACCGAAAGCATATTCAGCATGGACGGTGACGAAAGCGACTTGCCCCGCTTGGTGGCGTTGAAGAAACACTACCCCAATATTTACCTGTATGTCGACGAAGCCCATGCTTTCGGCGTGAGAGGTCAATGCGGATTGGGCTGCGCCGAAGAGCAAGACGCTATTAAAGAGATAGATTTCTTGGTCGGCACGTTCGGAAAAGCGGCCGCCTCGGTAGGAGCATTCGTTATCTGCTCCGATGAAATGAAACGGTATTTGGTCAACAAAATGCGGACGTTGATTTTTACGACCGCATTGCCGCCTGTCAATCTCGAATGGACGCTGTTCATCATCGATAAAATCGTCGATATGCAATCGCGTCGGGAACATTTGGAGGCAATCGGCCACAAAGTAAGACAAGCGCTCAATCCGTTGAACGGAGCGATTGTCAGCAGCAGCCACATCGTCCCCTTCGTATTGGGCGAAACGGAACGCGCCGTACAAACCGCCTTGAAATTACAGCACGAAGGCTTTTATCTGTTGCCGGTTCGCCCGCCCACCGTACCGCAAGGAACCTCCCGGTTAAGGATTTCGCTGAGCGCCGGACATATCGACACGGAGATAGACCGGCTCATTCACACGTTAACCAAGATTTCATCGGGCCTATGATACAAACTTTCATTTCTCGCAGACACACCGACGACTTAATCCTCCTTTTCGCCGGTTGGGGAATGGATACGCATCCGTTTGCCTGTCTGAGTCACATAGGCTGCGACTGTTGTGTCTGCTACGACTACACCGACCTGAACTTCGACACCACCCCATTCCTCGACTATAAAAACATCGAAGTCTATGCGTGGTCGTTTGGCGTTTGGGCGGCGGCAACGGTCTTACCCGATAAAGGACTGCCCATAAGGCGCGCCACGGCCATCAACGGGACCGAGTACGGAATCGACATCGAGAAAGGCATCCCCCCCGAAATATTCCGGGCGACCCTCGAACACTTGAACGAAGCGAGCTTGAAAAAATTCTACCGGCGCATGTGTTGCGAACACCTCGACGATTTTAAGGAGGCTTTCCCCGAAAGAGACATAAACAGCTTGTACGACGAATTGCGTGCCATAGGCGAGAACATAACTCTGCACCCTCGTCCCCGTTTCCGTTGGGACAAGGCGATAATCGGGACAAGAGACCTCATATTCCCCGTAAAAAACCAAGTGAACGCATGGGAAGGGACAACGGTCGTTCAAGAGCTGGACGAACCCCATTTTTTCCATTTCCGACCGGTTGTGTTGGAAAATCGGCTCGACAAAGCGACCATTAAAAACAGCTTCGGAAACGCAGCCTCCACCTATGAACGGGAAGGCCTTATCCAAAGCCGGATAGCCCGACAGCTGAACGACAAGATTCCGAGCCGTTTGAACAAATGCATCGACAATATACTGGAAATAGGTTGCGGAACAGGAAAACTGACCCGCTGTCTCATCGACAGGTTCCCCGATGCCCGGTTCACGATAAACGACCTGTCGCCCGAAATGAAAGACTACATAACCGCACTACCGTTCAAACAGTTGAGTTTCAGGGAAGGCGATGCCGAAAAAATCGATTTCAACGAAACATACCATTTGATAGCCACCGCTTCGACGATTCAATGGTTCACCGATTTGGAAGGATTCTTGAAACGCATATCCGGCAATTTGTCCGATACGGGCACGATCGCCGTCAGTACATTCGCAGCCGGCAATCTGCCCGAAATACAATCTTTAATGACCGCAGAAATGCCCTATTGGGGGTATGCCGAGTTAAAACGATTGTTCGAAAAACACTTTCGGGTCGAACTTTTCGAACAAGAGGAATACACCCTTCGTTTCGACACTCCCGTCGAGTTACTCCGGCATCTCAAAAACACCGGCGTGACAGGTATTTCGGGACACTCCCGGCAAAAAGGATTCGACTTTATAAAGCGATATAGAAAGACTTTCGACGGGAAAAAAGAGATCACGCTCACCTATCGACCCGTCTACATCGTCGCACATAAAAAAACACAGATATGAAAGGAACTTTTTTTATCACCGGTATAGATACCAACATCGGGAAAAGTTACGCCACAGGGTGGCTGGCGCGTGAATGGAACAGCAAAGGGATTAAAACGATCACTCAAAAAATGATACAGACCGGGAATGTAGGCCACTCCGAAGACATAGACCTGCATCGGGAAATTATGGGAATACCGTTCACCCCTGAGGATAAGGAGCGAATCACATTCCCCATTGTCTATTCCTACCCCGCTTCTCCGCATTTGGCAGCCGAGATAGACGACTGTATTATTCCCATAGAAAAAATAACAGAGTCCACCCGAATACTCCAAAGCAAATACGACGTGGTTCTGCTCGAAGGAGCCGGAGGTTTGATGGTTCCTATTACTCACCGATACCTGACGGTCGATTACATCGCCGACCAACAGTTGCCGGTTATCTTGGTAACGTCCGGGCGTTTGGGCAGCATCAACCACACGCTGCTCTCTATCGAAGCGCTGGTAAATAGGAATATTCCCCTTTACGGAATAGTCTACAATACCTTTCCGAAAACAGACGAGCGGATAGACAAAGACACCGAGGAATATTTGAAAACCTATTTGAACGAACATTTTCCCCAAGCTCATTTTTGGACACTACCCGAGATTGCTTTACACCGATAACCGGATTGTAAAAAACAGATGAAATTTATCGGGTCGTAAAGTTCGATCTATCGGGGCTTTTCAATATATTTGTAGCTACGAAGATAAGAAGCGGTTCGGCATAGTCAAGTCGGAAGTGCGATTTCCGTTTACACGGCTCTTACCGTTCGCTATAATTGTTTACTATTCGAACACCCCCATGAACACATCGACTGTAAAGATCATACTTTGTTTTCTGTTGATTATCCCGATTATGGCAAATGCCCGGTCCAATGATATACAAACTTGGATAGAACGAATCGGACGGCAATATGCACCCGATTCCCGCACAGCCGTCTATACGGTATCGAACGAGCTATTGAACGATTCTATCCATATTCTGAAAGGAAAGTGCGACAACCGGCAAGCCGTCGAAACATTGCTCCGAACGCTCGACACGGCCGGTATCTCCTATATAAATGCGATAAAGCTACTGCCCGACCGTCGTCTTGGCGAAAAGACAAGAGGTATTGTCACAGTCTGCTGTGCACATTTGAGAAGCGAGCCGAGGCATTCGGCCGAGATGGTCTCTCAAGCTATTCTCGGTACGCCCCTGCTTATCTTGGAAGAGCAAAAGGGTTGGTACAGAGTGCAAACTCCCGATAATTACATCAGTTGGATAATCGCAAATTCGATCTCCGTAAAAACTACTGCCGAGTGGACCGAATGGAAAAATGCCACCCGATATGTCTATACCGGACTGCAAGGCTATGTATATGCTTCCGCAGATAAAAATGCCGAGACCGTGTCTGATATCGTATCGGGCTGTATTCTGCAAGCCGCAGGAAAAGCGGGAAAAAAGTTCATACCCGTATCTTTCCCCGATGGAAGAACCGGATTCTTGAAACACGACGAATGTCGCGAACTCTCCGAGTGGGCATCGACTCCCGTAAACATGAATAAAATCATACAGACCGCCGAAGGAATGATGGGAACGACTTACCTCTGGGGCGGCACTTCGGTCAAAGGCGCCGACTGTTCGGGATTTGTCAAAACGACCTATTTTTCTGCCGGAATCATTCTCTCCCGCGATGCTTCGCAACAAGCTCTCACCGGCGACATCATGCCGGCAGAACAATGGGACGAATGTCAGACAGGAGACCTCCTGTTCTTCGGCAACGCCCCCGGCAAAGTCTCGCACGTGGCTCTCTACCTGAACGATGGGAAATATATACACTCTTCGGGACAAGTCAAAATAAACAGTATCGATTCTGCTGATACCGACTATTACGCTATTCCGCTTCTCGGTATCAGCAGAATCGTGAACAAGATAGGAACTCCGGGAATCACGACCGTAAAACGACACCCGTGGTACTTCGAGCAAAAATAAACTGAAAATGGACAGACGAGATTTTTTGCGCAAAAGTGCGATAGGCACATTAGGATTGACACTATCCCCCGCTTTTTTTAATAGTTGCGGAACTTCCGCATCCAAAGGAACAAGTTCAGATAGATTGCAACTTTCTTTCAAACCGTATGACTTGAAATTGAAACACGCCTTCAATTTGGCGAAAAGTTCTCGTACCCACACCCCCGATGTACAAGTACAACTCCGTTTCGGAGAATGGACAGGATATGGAGAAGCCTCCATGCCGCCTTATTTGGGCGAAACCCAAGAATCGGTATGCAGCTTTCTTGGACAACTCGACTTGAAGCAGTTTACCGATCCTTTCCGCATGGAAGAAATTCTCGACTATGTAGATTCCGTTGCACCCGACAACCGGTCGGCAAAAGCATCGGTAGATATAGCTTTGCACGATCTCGTCGGTAAAATCATGGGACAACCGTGGTACAAAATATGGGGACTCTCCCCCGAAAAATGCCCCGATACCTCCTTTACTATCGGGATAGATACCGCAGAAGTTGTCCGTCAGAAACTGCGGGAAGCATCCCCCTACAATGTATTGAAAATCAAGATGGGATTGGACAACGATAAAGAATTGGTAAAAATTATTCGTTCAGAGACCGACCGCCCCATCTGTGTCGATGTCAATCAAGGTTGGGACAATAAGGAGTATGCGCTCGAAATGATACAATGGCTTAGTGAACAAAACTGCCTGTTCGTGGAACAACCCATGCCCAAAGAAAAGATAGACGAACAGGCTTGGCTCCACGAACGCGCTCCTCTGCCTATCATCGCCGATGAATTTTTGCAACGTATGCCCGATGTACGACGAGCATACGGGCTCTACGACGGTATCAATATAAAACTAATGAAAAGCACCGGTATGCGCGAAGCCTACCGAATGGCCATATTGGCAAGAGCTTTGGATATGAAAGTGATGATCGGTTGCATGACCGAGACCTCCTGTGCCATCTCTGCCGCGGCACAACTATCACCGTTGGCCCACTGGGCCGACCTTGACGGAAACCTGCTTATATCCAACGATCTATTCGATGGAGTGAAAATTGTCAAGGGAAAAATAACACTGCTGGATCGCCCCGGCATTGGAGTCGTTCCATTATAAATTTATTTTCCAAAAATTGTGACAAGTCCATAACAGAAATAACAAAAATAAAAAACGGTAAGAACGTCTCTTTCATCAAAGTATCATCATGCCATAAACCTCCGACAACAAGAATATACCTTTGTCGAAAAAACAAACGAGCGATGATAGATACAAGATTCGACACGAGCATAGATTTAAGAGGAGAAATCGAGAACTACCGTCAAGTAGTACTACAAGATTCTCCTCGAACTCGACCCCCGTCGGGACAGGCTGACCATGCTCGCCGTCCTTCGATGTATCGACAAGCTCGAAAGACATTCCCAAGAGAGAAAACGTCCCCGCTGCGACCGGAAGAAAATGCAAGCCGATGGAACTCTCGCTTGGCACTATCAGAAACGCAACCAACTCTTTCGGAAAGCCGGGCTATACGACATCGAGTCCACACAGTACCTCGTCGATCACGAAGAGATATTCGACACACCCGAGGAACGGGAGGAACGCGAACGATTCGAAGCCTGCCGGCGCGAAGCGCTCAGGAAACAAGAGGAAAGAAAAAACGAGGAGAACGAAAAAGCCGCCTCGGAAACCGCATCAACCCCCGAAAACAGAGAAGAAAAAGAATCCGATTCATACGAAAGAAAACCCGGAGACACCCCCGAATCATTAGAAAATGAATTCGGGAACCGGGAAGGGAACCTTACGAATCACATCGATACACCGGAATATCAGCCGAATCCCCTTTCACCTCTTTCCGACAATATCTGGTGCGAAACCTACGTAAGAACTCCGGTCGGTGAACCAAATCCCGGATTCCATGCCGCCTCTTTCGGCTGCAATAGACGAGAATAAAAGAAAATATTTCATTCTCCAAATACACATCTCACCCCCCTGTATCCCATTTTCTTGTGGAATACGGGACAGAGGCATATATCCACACAAAAAAAACGATCAAAAACAATCAGGGATCTGTCGATAATTAATGGGGATTACCCGTTTTATACCTCTAACTCCTCAATCAAAGATTATATAATACCTTCTCAATCCCTCCGTCACTTCGTGCCACCTCCCCTATGGCTGCGCCACACCCCGCAATGCTACGGGACACGGCGAGGGAGGAGTTTAAAGATGTTCGAAATGCATTTTAGCCCTCTCCCCCTGTGTTGCCGTAAGGGAATATAGGGGGATTGTCCGCAGGACGAGGGGGTTAACCCTTACAGTCAAAAATCTTATGCCATCTTTTTCACACCCTCTCCTCAGGAACTACCGTTTCTTCGGTCTCTTCCCTATATTTTTTTACACGAAACCCCGCAATGCTACGGGACACGGCAAGGGAGAAGGACAAACACGATCCGTCTCATTCGATAAATAATACGATAGAAGGGTATTAAACCTCCTCCTCTGCGTTTTGCACAGCAAAATATAGGGGAGGTGGCACGAAGTGACGGAGGGGTTAATTCAATGGATATATCGAAAAATACAGGCAGTAACGGAGAAAAAGTCAAGCATCGGCCTCTCCCCTGCCATGTTCCGTAGCTTTACGAAACAGTATAGAGGAGAGGGATTGCAAAAAAACGTTTAATTGTAAAATGTATTCCCCTCGCCTGTGGGTACTTCCGCCCTATCGCACAGCACTTTTATGAACCTGTAAATTTGCCTGTGCTTTTTCTTTGCACTATCTTTGTTGTCAAAAGGTACAATATTGTTAAATAACAAACAAGACCTACCGGTTGCACATACCACAAAAAGAGTGATAAACTGGTAATGATTACCCGACTTTAAGCTCTTAATCAGCATTCGAATGAACAGCATTTTATCATACATATTTCTGATAATATTGCTTCTCTCCGGCTGTAAGGAACAGGAGAAGAACGCCATGACCGTACAGACGCCTGCAACACATACAGATTCCTACGCACTTATCAAAAGTTGGGGAGAGTACGTACGTAAAGGAGAATACGAAATACTGATAGACACAGCTAAAACTTACTACCGTAAAGCCATTGCCAACCACGACAAGAAAACACAAGCCTATGTGGGCGCATACATCGGACAAGCTTATATACTTTCCGGCCAAGCAGACTCCATGTTCACGTATTTTAATACAGCTATTCCCTATGTAGAAGAATATCACGACACCTATATACAGACCATTATAGCCAACGGGTTAGGAATAAACGCACGCAATACGACACTCAATTACAATGCCTCCCTCGCCTACTTCCAAGAGGCTCTGCAATATGCCGACGCAAGTGAGGATAAAACAAATTATTATATCATTTTAAGCAATATGACGAGGATTTACTACCTTCGAAACGACCCCTCAGGTATAAAATACGCATTGGAGGTATACGAAGGGGGAAGCAAACTACATAATGATTATGTACGCTTTCTCGGCGCATTGAACGTTGCCACCATGTACTATCTTTCGAAAAATTATGACGAAGCGCTACATTATATATCTGAAGCCACCGCCATTGCGACACATATGGCTAACACCGATGAACCGGACGTAATCCACGGGAACATACTTGCCGCCATTGGAAAACCTCAACAAGCCGAACTATATTTCCGAAAAGTACTAAACCACACACAACGCACCAATATAGACGTACTCACCGAAGCCTACCTTTATTACGGCAACTTTCTGAAAGCGGAAAGACGTTACGACGAAACAAATACAGCTTACCAAAATGGACTTATACTGGCCGAACAGCAAAACCATTACTATTACCGCCTCCAATTTTACAAAGGTATGGCCGAGTTATTTCAAGAAAAAGGAGATATTGCTATGGCATCCCAACATAAGGAAAGACATCAATCCCTCGCCGATAGCATTTTTAATATAGAACAAGAACGTTCATTCAGCCACATGATACTAAACTACGAGACAGAAAAAGCTGAAAAAGAACTTAGCCGAAAAGAACTGCTCTTGTCTGAAAAAAACCGGAAACTTCAATTAGCCGTCTTCGTGACCGGGCTCATAGCCGTCATACTCATAGCTCTATATGTACTTTATGTACGGAAGAACCACATGTACCGGCAACTGGTGATATTATACGACACCCACCGTCAGCGGGAAAGACAACTGCTCGAACAACGGGACGAGAAAACCGATCTGGTAAACACCAGCCAGAAAAACAAAGCACTCTTTGATGCCGTAGAAAAGCTGATGAACGACGAACACTTATACCGCAGCAACAGTATCTCCATCGACATGCTCGTAGAACGGCTTCACTCCAACCGCACCTACTTGTCGCGCATGTTTACGGAGCAAAACACCTCTTTCTCCGAATACATCAATTCATACCGCATCCGGGAAGCGCTCGCTCTGTTATCTGAGCCTGAAAATGACATTCCTCTGAAAGTGCTTTCCGATTCGCTCGGCTACAACTCACTTTCTTCTTTTTACAGAGCATTCCAAAAAGAAATGGGAGTTCCTCCTTCCCGTTTCCGCCAAGAAATAAAAAAACTACATTTGGACTCGTAATCCCTCTCAACCCACTTTTAAACACAGCTAATCCTCTTTATCCAACCAGAGTCGTATGCCTCAGCCGATATTTCCCGGCATACCCTCAATCTTTTCGCAAATTATCAAAATTGACAAATTGAGAAGATTTATATTTTTCTGCTTTCTTTTCATCAACTATTTTTGTCTTTAATAATAAATAGGTATTAAAAACCATCGTATATTCATCAAATTTTAATTATCGCATGAAAAGAGTTTTAAATTTGTTTTTGGCAGTGCTGCTTGTATGCACTGTAAACGGTTTGGGAGACTTGAAAGCCCAATCAAACAACAAAGTGGCACAGTTAGAGAAACTGTCCGCCATAGAAAACAACCCGCAGAAAACAATCCGCAAGCAAACTGCTGCTATCCGTCATTCCCTGAAAACCGCTGCTTCCGCAGAAAGTGTAGAACTGTTCGGCTGTATGACCTACTCTTCCAAGTGGAGTACTTCCGAAAATGGGGAATTCGGCATTTATTCCTTCCCCGCAGAGGAAGGAACCACTTTCACGCCAGTCAAAACAGCAGCCGATTTCAATCTGTCGGCAGCCGTCTATGCCGACGGGAAATTCTGCGGATACCGAGTCACGACCTACGGCTCTACCGTGTATGGCGTCAATTACTACCTCTTCGACACGGACGGCTGGACGCGAGACATACAGCAGACACTCAAAGCCTCGTACGACAACTATCCTATCAGCCTCGCTTACGATAGCAAGACCAAAACCATCTACGGGCAATTCATGTCCGAAGCAGGTACGACGAGGCTCTGCACGGTCGACCTACTCACCGGGCAACCAACACAAGTGGCAAGCACTGGCGACCGCATGTACTTCACTCTGTCTTTTGACAAAGAAGGGACGCTTTACGGCATAGCCGACGATGGCAACCTTTACACTATCAACACCGCCACGGGCACGGCAGCCTCCATCGGCGCCACTGGGATCATGCCCTCAAACAGTCAAAGCGCAACTATCGACCTGAACACAGGTAAAATGTATTGGGCTGCCATCAACAACAAATTGCAATCCGCCCTCTATGAAGTCAACCTCGACAACGGCAAGGCTTCACTCGTGAGCGATTATGACGAAACCGTCGTCCTGCTCGGACTTTACACTGTACCACCGGCAGCAGCCCATCAAGCACCCGCAGCCGTCGATAAGCTGAGCGTAAACTATACTTCGCCGGAAAGATTAGATGCCAACATTACCTTCACCGCCCCAGACAAAACATTCGAAGGAGACAAGCTGGAAGGTTCGTTGGAGGTATCCATCTACGTCGACCACCAAAAGCTCACGCTCGAAAACGCAACAGTCGTTGCCGGAGCCGAATTTTCCACACCTTACACCTTTACGGAAGGCACGCACAAAGTGGAAGCCTTCGTATCGAACGCCGAAGGTGACGGTGTAAAAAGCAAAATCGAAATCTACGCCGGCGTAGATAGCCCCGCAGCCGTAGGTAATCTGCAATTCACACTAGAAGACAACCATGCCACCATAAGCTGGGAAGCTCCTGTCAATGGAGCCAACGGCGGACACTTCGACGCCGAACTACTGAAATATATCCTCGTGCGCTACCCCGGCAATGATACGATAAACGCCGAATATACGGCGACCGTTTTCACGGAAGACCTGCCAGACGTGCTGGGCAATTACTACTACACGGTAACAGCGGTAGCTGAAAAAGTGGGAGTCGCCACCGAATCGAACCGCATCCGCTTCGGCTCGGCGTTCAAGGGTGAATTCAAAGAAACGTTCGACCACGCCAGCGCACTCGACATCTTCACCATTATCGATGCCAACGAAGACGGCAAGACTTGGGCTTGGATAAACAATGCCGCCGGAAGCGACCAGTTAGACAAGAACGCCGACGACTGGATCATCACACCTCCCATCGAATTGGGAACGGATTATCTGTATAAACTGTCATTCAAAACAAAAGGATACGGCGAATTCTACACAGAAAGTTTCAGCACCGCATTCGGTTCCGAAAACACGGTTGAAGGTATGCTTAATGCGCTTGGCGACTACACAGTCAGCGGTGACACTTACCTCGAAAAGTCATCGGTCATTGAAGTACAGGAAGCAGGCACTTACTACTTCGGCTTCCACCACACCAGCCAAGGTATGTATCTGCTTTACATAGACGACATCGTTATCGAGCCGTTCATACCGACCACCGCTCCCGATTCGGTAACCGACTTCACCGCCATTCCCGATCCGACCGGCGTCTTGAAAGCTGTTCTGACATTCAAAGCCCCGACCAAAGCCATCAATGGCGATGAACTCACCACCCTCTCCAAAATCGAGATTCTCAAGGAAGGGAACGTTATCCTAACTGAAAATGAAGTGGAAAAAGGGAAAGAATACTCCTTCACGGTCGATGGCGTGCAAGGTATGAACCATTATAACGTCATCGTGTACGATGAACAAGGACGCGGGCGCGATGCCGAAAAGTCTGTTTTCATCGGCACGGATATCCCGCAACACGTACAAAACCTCATTGCCAGTTGGGACGATGAAAACGACCAAGCCGCCCTATTGACGTGGGATGCCCCGGCGGAAACAGGAGCCAACGGAGGGTTCATCAATCCCGAAGAACTGACTTACAACTACGGAACATACCTTTTCGGCAGTATAATAGACATGGCTACCGGCATAAAAGAAACCTCTTATCTCATGACAACTGCCGGGCTTACCAAACAAACTTACACACAAGGATACATCTGCGCCGTGTCTGCCGGAGGTAAGGGTGCTTACACCCCATTCGGCATTATGTTGGGTACGCCTCTCGCATTCCCCTTCGCCGAATCGTTTGCCCAAGGAAATGTTTCCACCGAAACATGGTCGGTAGCTACCGTAGGCGGAGATGATACGTGGGGTATGTATCAGAACGGCGGTTCTCTGGACGCTCAAGATGAAGATAACGGCTACGCCATGTTGGTAAATAAAAAAGCGGAAGCAGATGACAGCCGCCTTGAATCCCCTATTATCAACATTGCCGGGCAAGACAAACTCACACTTGAATTCTACCTGCACACGGAAAACGCAGAACTGACAGTAGAAACCACCGTAAACGGCACAATCTACGAAGCAGCAAGCGAGGCTCTTCGATCGGACGGTTCTAACGAATGGACCAAAGTAAGCCTCCCGCTCGACCAACTGGCCGGTAATAAACGCATACAGTTAGGCTTCCGTGGAAAAACAGAAAAAGCCGGTGCACGCATAGCCATAGACAACATTACCTTGACTTCCGGCAGTACCGGTATAGCAGATAACACAGCAGACAACAGCTCGATATACAGCGAAGGACGAAACATCATATTGACCGGATTGAACGGAGTACAGGTCACCGTTTACTCGCTCGATGGTAAAACGATAACGAATGCCTCTTTGCATACGGATTACGAAGTCATTCCCATGCAGCACGCAGGCTGCTACCTTGTCCATACAGAAAAAGGAGTTACCAAAGTACTCGTCAAATAGCCATAAAACAAATTCATGCTTAACTGGCCGATAAATAGATTTACTTATTTGTCGGTACACCCAATCACCCAAACGGCTGCCGATAGAAAATCGACAGCCGTTTTTACTATATTCATCAAAGTATTTTCCTCGATAATACCCCCGCCAACCTCCTAAACAATATTTTATAATAAAAACAAATAAAGTAGTGCGTATATTATTTTAATTGTCTACCTTTGATGACGAATTTCCAGCAACAAAAAATGTGGCAATCAAAGTAATATTTGTGGTTGCTATAACAAAGATAACAAAAGGTAAATCTTGTTTGTGGTTTGACTATGCAGAACCGTCTCCTATCCTCGTAATTACAAATTTATCATGTCATTTTCTACACCCGCCGAAATAGTAGCCCAAGCCGAACGGGCAGCACTGAATAAAATCTCGTTATCCTTTCCTAGAACGCTCGTCGCCGCAATGCTGGCAGGGATTTACATCGCTATGGGAGGACTTCTCTCCCTACTCATCGGATACGGATTCCCCGAATGGACAGCAGGAAATCCGGGATTACAAAAACTATTGTCAGGTTGCATGTTCCCTTTGGGACTTATCTTGGTCGTTTTGGCCGGGGCAGAACTTTTCACCGGTAATAATGCCGTGCTGATTCCCGGATTTATGAAGAAGAAATACGGAATCATGCCCATATTGAAAAATTGGACGATTGTCTATATAGGCAATTTCATAGGAGCGATTTTCTTTGTTTATATAATGGTATGGTGTACGGGCATCGTTGATGCCGACCCGTGGAAAAACGCCATTGTCCAAATCGCACAAGCCAAAGTAAACATGTCTGGGTGGGTCGTCTTCCTCAAAGGAATCGGAGCGAATTGGTTAGTGTGCCTCGCTGTCTGGCTTGGATTCAGCGCACACTCCACCGCTGGAAAAATGATGGGTCTCTGGTTTCCGGTCATGTGTTTCGTCGCCATAGGTTACGAACACAGCATAGCTAATATGTTCTTTATCCCATTAGGCATGCTGCAAGGAGCTGCGATAAGTTGGTGTGATTTCATCTTGGCAAATCTCATTCCTGCCACATTCGGCAACATCGTAGGCGGAGCCCTGTTTGTCGGCTGTATTTACAGTTATCTGTACACCAAGCGATAATTGAATAATTTCTGCCCGGAGAGCCATGAATCCCAAAAAGTATATGGTAATCGACACATCGAGGCTGGGAACGCCGAAGATGTTTATTACCAAACAAGTGGCTCATCTCGAAATCGCTGATGGAATGTGGCACATCACTTTCGAAACCTCCCCGATTAGCTATACTTACCGATACGAACGAATTAAATTCTTTACGAAAGTCGAACGAATCGACATCGAGACCCGTGGATTCTACTTGAAAAACAAGCGTATAGAAGATATTCGGGAACTGTATCGCTTCGGTGACACCCGCTATTATTACCATGCGGTATTTAGTAACGGAGCAGAACTGGATTACGACGAGAAAGACGTATACGTCTCCCGCACGACACTCGACGAATGCGGAGGCGACACTTGGAAATACCTCAACCAACTGGCTGCGGAAACCGGACTCGAAATGGAAGGCATCGGCAATATCCTAAAAATGCAATACGACATTGTGGATAGAATGCGTGATAATGTCCCTTTGGCTCAGTTTATCGGAGATAAAACAAAGTTGGCTACATATAATGCCCCTAGACAAATACTCTATCCGTTCGGTTGCAATGCCAGTCAAAAACGAGGAGTCGAGAACGCTTTAACCCATCAGGTAAGCATTATTCAAGGGCCTCCTGGTACTGGAAAGACTCAAACCATACTGAATATTGTTGCTAATTTATTAGTACAAGGGAAATCAGTACTCATAGTCTCCAACAACAACTCGGCCGTAGAAAATGTAGCAGAAAAACTATCCGACAAAAAGATCGGATTAGGCTTTCTCGTGGCCCAACTCGGTAAAAAAGAGAACAAAGAAGCGTTCGTAGAAAACCAGCCGGCAGTACCGGACATATCGGATTGGGAACTCCCCGAATGGCGAAGAACAGCCGAAGAGATAAATGAGAAACTACAAATCGTATCAAAAGGATTTGAAAAACAAACTATTCTATCCAAACTGAAAATAGAAGCGGAAGCGTTAAAAATAGAATCTCGTTACAACGAATTACAGAAACGACCAATCGTTTCTGACTTCGACTGGTTACACCTCAAACCTTCTCGACAATTATTGACCTTGAAACGCCGATACGAAACACAGATTGAACAAAGTAAAAAGCTCGGTACTGTATTTTACATCGAATGGCTGTTCCGGCTCGGATTCAAAATGTGGACTTTCTTACACCAATCCCCCGATGTAATAACCCGTGAAATCGAAGCGGCCTATTACACGGCACGGAAGAATGAGATTGAATCGGAAATAGCCGACTACGAGAGTTTTTTAAAATCAATCGATATAACAGAAAATGTAAGTGCATTGAGGGACTTGTCGCTACAAATGCTCAAACACCAAATCTTTATCGGGAGGCAAGGTCGTAACCGTCGGTTATTTTCGGTAAAAGACATAAAACCCCGAACCGAAGAATTTCTGAAAGAATACCCCGTTGTATTGAGTACTACATACACTGCCAAAAATTGCATCGACAAAAACTGGGTATTCGATTATGTGATCATGGACGAAGCCTCACAAGTCGATATAACTACCGGAGCATTGGCTCTCTCCTGCGCCATGAATGCAGTAATTGTAGGTGATGACAAACAACTACCCAATGTGATTGATGAACGAACAAAAACGGCCTTGAAAGCCATCGAAAGCGCCTATCGGATAGACGAGAAATATCGTTCCACCACACACAGTTTCCTACAATCCTGTTGCGAAGTGTTTACCGATGCTCCCCAAACGTTGCTTCGGGAACACTACCGTTGTCACCCCAAAATTATCGAATTTTGCAATCACCTATTTTATAATGGGGAGTTAGTTCCCATGACGCAGGATAAAGGCGAAGAAAATGTAGTGACCGTCATTCAAACAGCAAAAGGGCAACATGCCCGAGGACATTATAACCAGCGAGAAATAGATGTTATCCAATCCGAAGTATTACCCAACTTGACTAATAATGGTTCGGTCGGTATTATTACTCCATATCGCAACCAAGCCGAAGCCATCAACCGACAACTCGGGACAAAAATCGCAAGCACCGTACATAAATATCAAGGTCGGGAATGCGACAATATCATCATGAGTATGGTAGACAATACGATCAGTGAATTCTCTGACGATCCAAATCTGTTGAATGTAGCTATTTCTCGCGCCCAATCCCGACTTTTTGTCGTTACTAACGGAAATCAAATCAAAGAAGACAGTAACTTGGGTCAACTCATAGCATACGCCCGCTATAACAATTTCGAAGTAAAGGAAAGTAAACTCCATTCCGTATTCGACTTGCTTTACAAGCAATATACGACCGAACGTTTAAAGTTCGAGTTATCAAAAAGTAAAAACACAGGTGAAGTGTCTGAAAATATAATATATCATATTTTGCAAAAGAGCATAACCAAACTACGGTTGACAAATACCGATATATTATGCCATTACCCTTTATCGAGACTCATTGCTAACGACAGCTTGTTAAACGACAAAGAAAAGTTGTTCGCCAACAATCCGATGACCCACATAGACTTCCTGTTATACAACTCATTGACCAAGATCCCCTTGTTATGTATCGAAGTCGATGGTTGGCACTTTCACAGAACCGATGCCCAGCAAAAACGAGACCAAGTAAAAGATTGTATTCTCGATAAATATGGTCTGAGACTCATTCGACTATCTACCGTACAGACTGTCACCGAGGAAAACCTCACCACCGATATTGCAAACCTCTTGAACGAAAGGTTATAATATACCTTATCAACAAAAATGCTCTAAAATTCTCATTCAAAAGAAGGCAATCCTTTCAATTTTATTTGTCCTACATTCCGATATAAGGAGCAAATAATTCTTCTATTGGCTTATTCCTCTGTATAAGGTTTCGATATATTTCATTTCGAAAGTATCCGAAAGGTATATCTATATCCACAAACAAGACACAAACACCTAATTGCCAATTTATTAAAATAGATCTATCCGAAATATGTGCTATAAAACATACAAAAATAAAAAATCAAATATGCCCGTTTAAAATAATTTTATAACAAATTCATTAACAAATAATTGATATTATGAAACAAAAATTATCTTGCTTGACATTATCGATAGCCTTATTGGCATCGAGTAATTGGTGTAATGCCGCAAACCGATATGTATCGGCAGGTAGTGATGGTGACGGGTTATCTTGGGCTACCGCAAAAGGTTCCATCAAATCGGCCGTAGAAAGCTGCCACACAGGAGATACGGTATTTGTGTCTTCGGGACTCTACAATGAATATGTATCTATTGTAGACGGAATAAATATTTTAGGCGGATATAATGCAGATACAGGTGCACGAGACATCGAAACATTCGAAACCATACTCGACGGAACAGGTTTGGGAAAATACTTAATCGTCAAATACGATTCCCCGTGCGAAAATCCGACCCTCATAGAAGGACTTACACTTCAAAATGCCGAACATAGCAGCGATGGAGGAGCAGCTTATATCCGGGCGAATATTACTCTTTCGAAATGCCGTATCAAAAACTGTAAAGGACAAAACGGAGGAGGAGTTTTCAATGATGGAGGAGTTATAAAAGATTGTATTATAGAGCTATGCTCCTCCACCAGTTCCGGTGGTGCGATACGTAACTCCGGTGGTATTGTCGAAAACTGTATCATGCGAGGCAATCAAGGCAAATATGGAACCATACGCAACGAGAACGGCGGTATCGTCAGAAACTGTATTATCCATAACAATTCGGCAACAGTAAGCGGTTGGCCCAATAGTGGTGGTATTTATAATCCTTCCGGCATTGTGGCAAACTGTATAATAGCTTGTAATTATGGCTCCCAATATGCAGCGATCCACAGCGAAGGAAAGACAATCAATACGATTTGTTGGAACAATCAAGCAGAAGAAGGATTCGGCGATCCTATCGCTTTTATTGAAGGAAACGGTTCGAGCCACAACGCGGCGGTCAGTGGATTTGCCGATGCCAAAGATGCTTTAACTCTAAGTTCCATAAATACAGATGCGACCGGACCCAACTTCAAATCCCCTACTCTATTTATAGGTATTCCCAACTCTGCCGCCGATATAGAAGCCATGCGTGCAGCAGACTGGACATTCTCAAATAACTCCCCGTGTATCGACAAAGGGTTTGCCGATAACGATGCTCCTACCTACGACATAAAAGGAACCGTTCGTCCCAAAGGAGCCGGATATGATTTGGGAGCCTATGAATATGACCCAGATGCAAAAGATGTAGCCGTACAATCTGTTTCTCTGACACTTAAATCCCTATCTATTGAAGAAGAGCAACAACAGTGGTTATCTGCTATCGTACTACCGTCCAATGCCTCTAATAAAAAAGTCTCTTGGAATTCTTTAAACAATTCGATAGCTGTCGTCGAGGGTGGATTAGTTACAGGAAAAGGTATAGGCGAAACAAAAATTATCGTTACGACCATAGACGGTAACTTTAAAGATACTTGCCACGTAACAGTCACCGAAAAACCCGTTATCATTATACACCCCGATGTATTAGAAGCCGATAAACTGTCACAAGATGACTATACGATTCCCTCTTTCATAAAAATGCTTATGGCCAAAGAGGCCGCAAGAGGCGACAGCTCTCAAATCAACCTTCTCGCCTTGAAAGAAACGATTCAAGCACTCGTACCCAAAGGTATGCCCTATTGCGTAGTTACGAATATCAACGGAGACCCGTCCACTCGAATGGCTTTCACTTGGTTTACAAACAGTGGTATTTCTTCCGGGAAAGTACAAATTGTAGCCAAAAGCAATGCTGTCGAATCGGATTTTACGAATGCCACAGAAATAGAAGCGGCTCATCAAGCTGCAAACAATCTAAATTATGCGGTAAGTACCAGTGGCATATTAAAAGCAGCCGCACTACCCGCTAACACAAAATTCAATTACACAAGCCATAAAGCCATCGCTACCGGACTTACCCCGAATACAACCTATTCCTATCGTGTGGGATATGATGGGAATTGGAGCGATATTAAATCCTTCATTACGGCTAATACGAACAAGGAAGAATTTAAATTCTTATATATGACAGACTCCCATATTATGGACAATGAGTATGTAGAAAATGCACGATGGTCTGCAATCACGGCAGCCAAACAAGCTCCCGATGCAAAATTCTTGTTGTTCACAGGTGATTTTGTAGAAACAGGAACAGAACAAAACTCCGAATGGGAATGGGAACAATGGTTCGAAGTAAGCATGAAACCTCTTTTATCCCGAATGGCCTTAGCTCCGACCGATGGAAACCACGATGACACTCCTAATTTGAATTATACATATCATTTCAATACCGACAAGACTTTCAACAAAACAGCGACAGTCAAACCTCAATTCGACGGAATTACCTACTCATTCGTTTATGGCGATGCTTTATTTATGGTATATAGCCATCAAGATTTTTGGCGGGGAAGTTACAGTTATGCGAATGGGACCAGTACATATCTGAGCAACGACGTAGCCAATTGGTTTAAAGACCAAGTAGAAAAATATCCCGATACCAAATGGAGAATTGCTGCCGTACATAAAAACTTATTTACCGGTAGCGGACATCAGACCGATGAAGACGGGGCTTTGTTCAGAGCCACCCTACTGCCTGTATTTCAAGAATTGAACATAGATTTTGTCATACAAGGGCATGACCACATTTATGAAGTAATGGGTCCCATAAACAATACGACGAAAACGATCGTTCCAGGAAGCGTGACAAATGTAGAACTAGTTTCTCCCGACAGCAATAAAAACCCCAAAGGACAACAAGGCGGGACATTTAATGTAAAGGACGGGACTCTTTACTTTGTAAACGGGACCTGTGGACGAAAACGTTACTATCCTTATACACAAGACGAAATGGAAGCAGGATTTGACAAACATAAAGTCGAAGGTTATTGGGATTTATTCACAGGGAAATATGGACAACCCGGAGCACCTGCATTTAGTGAAATAAGCGTAAGCAGTTCTGAAATAGAAGTCAAAACATACACATCGGATGCAAATGCCCAAGCGACTCTATTCGATACTTTCAAAATCGTGAAAAACGGAAATACAGGAATCGAAGAAAACAAACAATCGGCAAAGTTGTATCCTACCTATGCAAAAGATAAAATTAATACTACCGAGAGCGATATAATTCGAGTAAACGCCATAGACCTTACCGGGAAAATATACACCCTGCCTTTTGACAATCAGCATATAGATGTCTCAAATCTGACCGACGGTATATATGTAGTACAGATATTCACAAACGAAAAAACGAGAAGCGAACGGATTGTAAAAACATCTAGATAAAAACAGAAGGAGGAGGCTCGACGAGCCTCCTCCTTCTGTCAGAATATAATCATGCATTATTTCCTTGTCATCTCTGCAATTACAGCCATTACTCCGGCAGCTGTCTCTTCGGCCAATTCGGGAGTACGGGCTTCGGAATACACTCGAATGATAGGCTCCGTATTGGACTTACGCAAATGCACCCAACGATCGGGAAAATCGATCTTTACTCCATCGATATCCGTAATATCGTATTGAGCATACTTTTCCTTAACAGCAACCAACAAGGCATCGACATCGATATCGGGAGTAAGTTGTATTTTCTGTTTGGCTATACTGTAAGCCGGATATGTGGCTTTCAACTGGCTGACAGTCTTTTTCTCTTTCGCCAAATGCGACAAGAATAAAGCGATACCCACCAAAGCGTCACGACCGTAATGGCTGGCCGGATAAATCACACCGCCATTGCCCTCACCGCCTATAACCGCTCCGGTCTGTTTCATCAAAGTCACTACATTGACCTCTCCCACGGCCGAGGCGTTATATTGTTGTCCATACAGACGTGTGACATCGCGCAACGCTCTCGAAGAACTTAGGTTCGAAACCGTATTTCCGGGAGTATGTTTCAACACATAATCCGCCACAGCGACTAAGGTATATTCTTCGACAAACATTTCGCCATTCTCACATACGATTGCCAAACGGTCTACATCGGGATCCACAACGAATCCGACGTCGGCTTTTCCTTCCTTCATTACACCGGCTATTTGAGTTAAATTTTCCGGAAGAGGTTCGGGGTTATGAGGGAATTTTCCGTCAGGCGTACAGTTCAGTTCTATAACGTCTTTTACCCCCAAAGCCTTTAACAATTCAGGGATAACAATACCGCCTACCGAATTTACACAATCTATGGCTACTTTGAATCCGGCCGAGCGAATCGCCTCGACATCGACCAAATCCAATGCCAAAACACTCTCGATATGTTTTTGCGTATATGTGTTGTTTTCATACAAACGCCCCAAATGATCGACGTCTGCAAAATCGAATGCCTCGGCAGCAGCTATATTTAATACTTCTTGTCCCTCGGCGGCATTAAGAAATTCACCTTTCTCATTCAGCAATTTCAAAGCATTCCATTGTTTGGGATTGTGACTTGCTGTCAATATAATTCCACCGCAAGCCTTCTCCATAGTCACGGCAATCTCGGTCGTCGGAGTAGTAGCCAATCCGATGTTCACGACATCGAATCCCATTCCCATAAGAGTCCCGATAACCGTATGTTTCACCATCTCGCCAGAGATGCGGGCATCACGTCCGACAACAATTTTGTTCGTTTTTACCGGTGTGTTTTTACGAATAAAGGTAGCATACGCTGCCGTAAACTTAACGATATCCAAAGGATTCAGCCCATCTCCGGCTTTTCCTCCGATTGTACCGCGAATTCCTGAAATAGATTTAATGAGAGACATTTTGTTTTATTTTGATTTGTTATAGCTAATAGTATACAGATACGGTATAACCGTAGAAGTTTCAGCCGTAAATCCCAACTTTGCACGAATCAACAAATTGACTTTACATTCATTGCCGAGAAAATACATCGGGTATTGAATTCCCGTCCCATATTGAGTTGTCGAAGACAATGTCGTTTCACCGAAACGAATCGTTATGTAATCGGCCGGATTCGTATTACCCACCGGATCGGGATTCTCGCCATTCATCAATGCTTTCAAATCGACCCTAAGAAAACGAATGTTTACATCATTCCCCTTCTCAAAACGATCGTCTTGTATCCCGGCATCAAGAACCTGCATATATACATTGCCGTCATCGTCCAAACGATAATAGGGCACAGCCAACGTATCGTTGTTACCGACATCTTGCAAAGTAACAAATACCGAATCGGCCGGAATGCTGTTAATTACTATTTTATCGGCCAAAAAGGCTTTCACCGCCTTATCTTCTTCTTTCAACAAATCGGCATAGGATTTTCCATTATCGCAAGACGATAATACCATCATAACCGTAAAAAAAACAAATAAAATTCGTGCCATCTTTACCATATTTATCAAATACTTCTTAGTCTTTATCCTTCACCATATATTTATCATACAAAGGTAGTATACTCCTTAACAGAGCCTGAGCCTCTTCCATCGTACCATGAAATTCTCCACCGGCGGCATTTAAATGCCCTCCGCCGTTGAAATGCTCCGCAGCAACTTTATTAACCGGGAAAAATCCTTTGGAACGCATAGAGACTTTTATATACTCCTTATCCTCTCTGAAAAAAGTAGAAAACCTTATTCCTTCGATACCCAAAGGTACGTTTACCAAACCCTCGCTGTCACCCTTGTGATAATCATACCGCTTCAATTCTTCTCGGGTAAGCGATATCATAGCCGCCTTATATTCCGGGAAAACTTCCATTTTCTCACTGACGGCATATCCGTTCAATTTTATCTTATCTACCGAATTGGTATTATATACCAAAGCATAAATTTTATCTTTATTGATACCTAATTTTACCAACTCTGCTATGATGTAATACATTTCGGGAATATTAGAGTTATAGGTAAAATTCCCCGTATCGGTCATCATTCCCGTGTAGATGGCTTCTGCGGAATACAACCCCATGCGATCGAACATACCCATGCGACAAATCAACCTGAAAATCAATTCGCTGGTTGATGCAACCTCCGGGTGAGAGATGGTAACATCGCAAAAATCCTCCGGATTCAAATGATGGTCGATAAGGACTTTCTTCGCTTCGGATAAAGACACAGACTTTTGCAACCGGTCGATACGGCTGATAGCATTAAAATCCAAACAGAATATAAGCTCAGCCTCCGACATCAATTTTTCGGCAAACTCGGGATAACGAGTATAGACTACGATTTCTTTCGTCCCTTTTAAAAACAAAAGATTCCGAGGGAGTAAATCCGGGACGACCACATTTACTTCTTTCCCTAACCCATCAAGAAAATGATACAACCCCAACGAAGCTCCGATGGCATCTCCATCAGGAGATACATGACATGTAATCACAATCTTTTCCTTTTTCTCCAAGAGCTTACGAACCTGCTGTATTTTTTCTTCTGCAATTATTTTATTGATCATTTGTCTTTATTGTCTGATTTTTACTTAACGATGAAAAGACTATACTTACATTCATGGCAAAGGTAAAAATTATTATCCACATAGCGAACACTATTTTTGTTCATCTACATATTTTATCTATTATTTCCCAAATCATATCGCCGAATCGGTTTTCGATTTGACTAATATGCACTATCTTTGCAAAAATGCGAAAATAGGCGGCACTCGGCAAAATCAAATAAATTTGTTTCTACCCTCGTTTGCACTATCTTTGCAAAAATGCGAAAATAGGCGGCACTCGGCATAACCAAATAAATTTGTTTCTGCCCTCGTTTGCACTATCTTTACCACACAAAATTGGGTAATATGAAAAAGTTTTTAGGTTTATTGATCGTCGGCATGCTTTTTTGCATGAGTAGTTATTCTCAAATTATAGAGCCTGTCAAATGGAAAGTTTCCATGCAAGGAGAAGGTAATGAGAAGGAGATTGTTTTTCATGCATATATAGAAGATGGTTGGCATTTATATGCTACCGATATTCCCTCCGGAGGGCCTATTCCTACTTCGTTCTCTTTCGACGAGATATCCAATGTGTCGTTAAAGGGAGATATAACCCCGTCCAAACGACCTCATGAGGAATATAGCGCTTTATTCGATATGAAATTGGGGTGGTATAATTCTACAATAGATTTCAAGCAAACTATATTTATAGAAAATCCCGATAGTTTTAAAATTACCGGATACATAACTTACCAAGCGTGTAACGATGTAACTTGTTTGCCTCCAACCAAACATGAATTTTCTTTTGGAGAAAGCAAAACTCCAACGACAACCGCCCCGGTTATGACTCCTGTAAATCTTAATACAAACTCATCTTCCAATTTGACCAGTCAAAAAGGCTGGCAACCAGTAGTTGAAGAACTCCGGGCAATGAGTACCGAAAAATTATTGCAAGAAAGTTCTCTTTGGTTTATTTTCATATCGGGATTTATCGGAGGGTTGTTAGCATTACTAACACCTTGTGTTTGGCCCATGATTCCCCTAACAGTGAGCTTTTTCCTGAAAAAACAACAAAGCCGGCACAAGGCGATCGGCGAAGCCATCTTATACGGTTTGTCCATCATCATTATCTATGTAGGAGTGGGTTTACTGATTACCCTATTATTCGGAGCCAGCGCCCTTAACGATTTAGCAACAAACGCTTTGTTCAACATACTGTTTTTCGCACTGTTGGTTCTTTTCGCGGTCTCCTTCTTCGGGGCTTTCGATATAACCCTACCTGCATCATGGAGTAATAAACTCGATAGGAAGGCCGACACCGCAACCGGTATCATCGCTATCTTTTTCATGGCGTTTACATTGGTTTTGGTTTCTTTCTCTTGTACCGGACCCATAATCGGCACTCTATTAGTAGAAGCCGCTTCTTGGGGCGGGACGCTCGCACCTGCTGTCGGAATGGGAGGTTTCGCCATCGCCTTAGCCATACCGTTCGCATTATTCGCCATGTTCCCTTCTTTAATGAAACAATTGCCTAAATCGGGAGGCTGGTTAAACACCGTCAAAGTCATATTAGGCTTTTTGGAATTGGCATTATCACTTAAATTCCTATCGGTAGCCGATCTCGCCTATGGGTGGCACATACTCGACCGGGAAACATTTTTGGTGCTTTGGATCGTTATCTTCGCATTGCTGGGATTTTATCTGCTCGGTAAGCTCAACTTTTCGCACGATTCCCCAATTAAACACGTCTCCGTTCCCCGTTTATTCCTCGCCATCATTTCGCTATCTTTTTCATTATATATGATTCCCGGATTGTGGGGAGCTCCGTTAAAAGCGATCAGTGCATTCGCGCCCCCCTTATATACCCAAGATTTCAACTTATATAATAAAGAAGTTCACGCAGCCTTCAACGAGTATAACGAGGGTTTGGCGTACGCCCGACAAGAAAAGAAGCCCATACTCATCGACTTTTCGGGGTATGGTTGTGTCAACTGCCGTAAAATGGAGGCTTCCGTGTGGACCGACCCGGTTGTAAAACAGATCCTTGAAAACAAATACGTACTTATTACCTTAATGGTCGATGACAAAGAAAAATTAAAGAAGCCCATTACGGTAACCGAAAATGGGAAATCGGTAAAACTAACGACCGTCGGTGAAAAATGGAGTTTCTTACAAAGACATAAATTCGGAGCCAATGCTCAACCATACTATGTTATTATCAATAGTGACGGAGAGCCATTAGCCGCCCCATACGGATACAACGAAAGCGTACCTAAATTTATCGATTTCTTACAAAAAGGACTAAAAGCATTTAATAAATAAACACATGTCACACACGAGAGAAGAAAAAATAGAGGCATTCGGCCGGTTTATCGATATCCTCGATATTCTACGCGAGAAGTGTCCGTGGGATCATAAGCAAACGAATGAAAGTTTACGTCCCAACACGATAGAAGAGACCTACGAACTCTGTGATGCTCTTATCAGAAAGGACAACGAAGCCACTAAAAAAGAGTTGGGAGATGTATTGTTACATATCGCTTTCTATGCTAAAATAGGAGAAGAAAACGGTTCTTTCGATATTGCCGATGTTTGCAATGCTCTTTGTGAAAAACTAATCTATCGCCACCCTCACGTGTTCGGTACAACCCATGTCGATGGATCGAACGAGGTTGAGCAAAATTGGGAGGAACTCAAACTGAAAGAAAAAGGCGGTAATAAAACCGTACTCGAAGGCGTGCCATCGGCCTTACCGGCTCTAATAAAGGCTTATCGAATACAAGATAAAGCACGCAATGTAGGCTTCGACTGGGAAGAAAAAAGCCAAGTCTGGGACAAAGTTTTTGAAGAGTTCGGCGAACTGAAAAATGAAATAGAAAACATGGACCCGGATAATATGGAAAATGAATTCGGAGATCTATTTTTCAGTCTCATCAATGCGGCAAGACTTTATGACATCAACCCGGAAAATGCATTGGAACATACGAACCAAAAGTTTATACGACGGTTTAACTACCTGGAACAGGAAACATTACAAAAAGGTAAAAATCTAAAAGATATGTCTCTCGCCGAAATGGATGCCATTTGGGACGAGGCCAAACAAAAAGGACTGTAATCAAATTGAACTTACTACGGCTCTCATTTGTTCATTCGCTATAACACATATAACGAATCACTAATGAGAGCTTTTTTATCACTCTTCCTACCTCTGCTCATATCTTCGCTTCATGCAGAAAAAATAATAACCAACCCGAACTGGGTCGCTCGAAATACGCCGGTTGTAACAGTCGACAGTATTCTATTACGAGACACCGTAAGCCGAATGTACATCACGCTGAAACAACTACCACATACGTCTCTCACCATACACGACGATTGGGTCGTCCAAGACAGTATAAAACGGTTTTCTGGGAAAGTACGGGATATAGACGGTGTCGATTTCGACCGAATTTTCCAATTCGATAGCGACAGTACGATCCATATAGAAATGGATTTTCCTGCACTCCCTCCGTCCTTAACGGAGGTCGATATCATCGGGAATCAAAAATCCGACGAAATCAGAATTATAGGTTTATCTCTAACCGAAAAAAGGAACAAGACTTCCATATATCCACACCCCGACCCAATATACAGATCTGCTACACCAGCAATAACCTTCGACACAGACACAGCTATACTACAAGGTAAATTCGTCGGATATCACAAACGGTTGAATTTACCCGACGGGAAAATCATACTGGACGACCTGTTCTCCGGAAAACAGACCGAAATAAACATTCCTATCGCACCAGACGGTTCGTTCTCCGCAAAAATCCCTACATGCTATCCTATCCAACAAAAACTAATTTTTGGGAATCGATATATCCCTTTTTATATCGAACCAACAGATACGCTTTACATCGAAACGTACTTGGACGAATTATTCGCCCCCTATCGATATTCAGGAGAAATAGAACAAAACTGCGTTCACTCGACATACCGAGGCAGGAATGCCCGAATCAATTACGAATTAAGGAAAATACGATTAAAAAACATTTCGGAAACGGAAGATTGGATAAAAAGCCTAAACACCCTTTCAACACAAAAATATTATACTTCGGAAGAAAATAAATTTAAAGCAAAACTTGAATATATAAACTCGAAATATAACCAAGGAGAAATATCCGATACTTCTTATCATTTATCAATTCTAAATAATTACTATAATTATATTTATCATATATCTGTACATATGAAT
>ENA-ORTH01000744-ORTH01000744.1-human-gut-metagenome-genome-assembly--contig:-NODE-744-length-38785-cov-8.976685_pt1 | contig 38785 bp, 45 predicted proteins | sample MGYA00241914_ERZ509192 | MGnify/ENA primary metagenome ERZ509192 (study PRJEB26280, sample SAMEA2338826) | human gut metagenome | biome: human gut; feature: human-associated habitat; material: faeces... | reverse complement strand
AAGAATACTGTATTCATCTTATATGTCCTCCTAATTATCTATCACACCTCAAATGGTAAAAAGGACAAAAAAATTTTAAAAATATATTCTTTTTAATGAAGAATAATCGACATGAACAATTTCCTTATTTGTCGCAAATGACATTTTCCAACACATACTTGATATAAACGCAATCGTTTTATCTGAATGAACAGCTATGTAATATGATAAACGATGATGTTTTTCCAGCTTTTCTCCACTCATCCATGTTGCACCTAATTCCATTAATTCTTTTTTAAAGTTTTCTTCAGTTTTATCATCTTTTAAATAAAACCAAATTGTATCCTTTCCATACTTTTCTAAGATCATTTTTACATTATTCATTTTTAGTTCCTCCTTTTCACCTATAAAGAGGACAAAAAAAACGATCCCATCGTCATGACAGGATCATATATTTTCTAATTTGATCCTATCATTCAAGCTTTAGCACCTTGCCATTGGTAGGTTGCTGTGTGGTCAATGAGCTTGTCTCTCGCACACTCTTTATAGGTATCTAGATTATATTCTATTCAATAGATTATTGTAAACACGTTTATCACTTTTTAAACCATTTAACCAGTATAAACAAAAGTTTTATCGTTCATTAAGGAAAGAATCAAATCTCTAGATGAACGATTTCTTTTCTTTTGATACGCTCATACAGAATAACACCTATTACAGTTGTTAAAAATTCAGCCACTGGATAAGTCATCCATACCCCTGTCATTGACCATAATACAGACAACAAGAAGGCAAAAGGTATGATCAAGATAAATCCACGCAACAAGGATAATACATAAGCCGGAATCGCTCTTTCAACAGAGGTAAAGAAAGTTGATAAAATGATGTTATAGCCAATAAATGGACTGGCGATAAAATAAATTTTTAAACCTGTTACTGCAATTTCTTGCAAAGCCATATTATTTTCACTGTTAAATACAGATGTAATTGGATCAGCAAACAAGTAGATGCATGTATAAATAACAAACGATAATATCAGCATAGTAATCATGGAGTAATTTAACATTTTTCTAGCCATGTATTTTTCACCCTTACCATAAAATGTGCTGATTAAAGGCTGGATTCCTTGCCCAATACCTGTGTATATCGCAATGATCACAAGCGATATATTAGCTACCACACCATAAGCTGCAACGCCGGTATTTCCAGCCAATCCAAGGATGATCATATTAAAAACGATCATGACTATACCCCCAGATACTTGAGATACTAAAGAAGGAAACCCCAATGCAACATCTTGTTTAAAGATATAGAATTTCAATCTAGTCCAAATAAAATGGAATGTATTTTTCTTTTTGATCCAATGAGGAAGCATGATTAAAATACTGATGATTGGCGAGAGGCCAGTAGCAAAAATAGCCCCAAAGATACCCATGTTCATTGGAAAGATAAACACATAATCTAATATGATATTTGAAAAACTTCCTATTAACATAGCTGCCATTGCAAGATGTGGGCTTCCATCATTTCGTACAAAACATAAAAATACATTATTCAAAATAAAGGATGGTGCAAATAACATCAACCAATATAGATATGTATTCGTCAGTTCCAAAACACTGGTATCAGCACCTAGTAAAGATGCAATATCTTTCGAAAAGAAAACGCCCAGCAACATGTATATAACTGAAAAAATCAAAGAAATAAAAATCGTATTTGAGTACAGACGATTGATTTCATCTTGTCTTCCCTGGCTTTTACAAACCGAAAATCTTGTGGCAGCCCCCATGCCTAACATTAAGCCTGTTCCATAGATAAAGTTATATACAGGAATTGCCAAATTCAATGCCGTTAATCCATTGGCACCAAGGCCTTTGGAAATAAAAAATGTATCCGCCAATATGTAACAAGAAACACCTAAAGTACCTAAGACACTTAAAAAGGTATAGTTCGTAAATTCTTTTAAGTATGACCGTTTTCTCATATCCTCACTCCTAACACAAAAAAATAGCGTCCAAGCTTTCCATCTCCAACGGCCTACGGATAGAAAGTTTGAGCGCTAAACTTCTTACCCGGCGGCAAGAAGTGCCCATTTCATTTTCGCATCTATTATATTGAAAACATTTTTATTAGGCAATACCTTTAACTTATCTTTAACACCTATTGAACCAGCATCTTACTTTGAGTATAGTTATAAAAAAGGAGAACTTCTATGCGACGTTTTAAACAAGAATTACCATATGATGAATGTCTACACATCCTACAAAAAAATCATTCTGGAACACTGGCTTTATGTGATAAGGAATCGTATCCATATGCCTTGCCACTAAGCTATGTCTATGATGAAAACTGCATTTATTTTCACAGTGCAAAAGAAGGACATAAGATCGATATTTTACAAAAGAATCCAAAAGTATCTTTCTGCATCATTGATCAAGATGTAATCCAACCTTTAGAATATACTACATATTTTAAAAGCGTTATTGTCTTTGGCAACATTGAGATCCTTGAAGACAATGAATCTAAAATTGAACCTTTAAAAAAATTAGGATCAAAATATGCTCCAAACAACACTAAAGAAGCTTTAGATAAAGAAATACAAGTTGGCATAAACAACCTTGTGATCTTAAAGTTAAACATCGATAAGATCAGTGGAAAACAAGCAATCGAATTAATGAAAGAATAAAAAGCAGCGTTTGCTGCTTTTATCGTCTAAGTCGAAATGTCCGGCTGGCTTTTTTATAAACCAAACGATAGGAAATCACAAAATAAACCAAAGAAAATAAAGTCATGATTGTTCCAAAAACATATGTACTCATATGAAGATAAATGAAGGCAAAACAAATTCCATATGTTAATGTCATAATCAAACTATATGTTGCACTCTTGGTTTCCGTAAACTCATTATATGGCTGCAGTAAATAGTAACAAGTCAAATAATGAATCGAAAAGAAAATGCTGGTAGAAATAATACATATAAAGACAATTAGATATACTAACAAACTTTCTTTGCTTCCACTTAACGCCAATAAGACATCAAGTCCAAAAGCTAATGCGGTGGCAGGAAGTAGATTGATCATAATCAAAGAGCGCAATCGTAAGCGAAATAAAGAAAGGATCACTTCTGGCCTTCGATAGAAAGAATATGTCAACATACTATGATCACAGTTACGAAACATTGCCTGCACAACTGATTTTGAAGAATTAAATGAATACAAAATAAAGATAAAATATGGTAAGTAATCAAGTACAAATTTTTGTACGATCATACCCACTTCATCAAAAAAGAGCTCTCCAATTCCAATCACAAGTGCAACGCCTATGATGATCAAACTCAATTTCTTGGAATAGCGCCACAAGATTTTTTTATGTCGCTTTACAAATAAATCATTAAAATACGCATAGCCTGTTTTATCACTAGTGATCGTTTCATCCATTTTGATTGCATCAGTTATATTTTTAGCTTGTGCATCTTTCATGATCGCCTGCATATCTAAAGGCGTATTCTGCAGTAAGATTCGATACATCTCTTTATATTTTCCATAGTTCCAAACATATCTGGATAAAATCAATCCCACTATACATACAATAAGCATGGCTCCTATATATACATAGAAAGGTAAAAAAGTTTGAAAAAATAAAACTGCATAAGCCAAGATCCAACAAATGATAATTCCGGTCCATACTGTAAACACAGGACTGTTTTCATTACGAATCTGCCCTTTTTTATCAAACCGGTATAACGAAAAAGTCGCACTGATCATTTTAGAAAAAATAATATAAACAGGTATCAAAACACAAATATAAAAAGGAATATTAAAGAAAAAACGTAAACAGGCTAAAGATACTCCCATTCCTAATAATATCTTAAACATATTATATAGATAATTGGTCAAAGTATATTTACGAGCATCCATACGCATCAAGATCATGGCGTAATATTTATCTTTCGTGGGATCAAACATCGTATTGTTTGAAATGGCTCCGGCTATCGTCAAGAAAAACAGAATATTTAAAATCATCAAAACTCCTGTTTCCTTAGATACAAAAATAGAAGGAACAAAGACACATACCAAAACATATAAGCCTTTGTTGATAAAGATCCCTAATAATTCCCATAACAAGGCAATGCACGTAATAATATTTTTTAGAATCGTATTTCCATATAAAGTTACCGGTATTACTTTTTTGACAAGAGGAATTTGTCGAAGTGCATATAAAATGGAATTGATGCGATATGCCATTTTTAATTGAAATGATATCCAAAAACATTTAAGCATGATCTTCCTCCTGTAAAATGCGTAAGATATCTGCTTTTAATTCTTCTTCATCTAAAGTTGAAGATACAGCTCTTAACTCTCCCTGACTCAACAAAACGATTTCATCGCAAAGATCAAAAGCCAATTCCATGATATGTGTTGATAAGATCAAGATACGATCATGTTTAAGATCTCTTAATATATTTTTCATCTCTTCAGCGACAACAACATCTAAAGAAGTCAATGGTTCATCCAATAATAAAACTTTGGGTGAAGCTATGATATTGATCAACATCTGCATTTTATTTTTCATACCATGCGAAAAATCCTTTAATAAACGATCACGATCTTCTCTTTCCAAATTAACGATATCAAAGTATTCATCAATTTCTTTTTCTTCCTGCAGGCTCTCTTTATTAATTTCAATAAAAAATTTTAGAAATTCACGTGCTGTCAAAAACTCAGGCACCTGAGGAGTTGATAATACATAACCTATATCTTCCAATCGTAAATCATGTTCACCAATTTCATCTTCAAGATAAAACCTTCCACCATCAACTGAAATATCTTGATTCAAACAATTGAACAAAGTTGTTTTCCCTGCACCATTTCTTCCCAGTAAGCCATAGATCTTCCCTGGCTCAAAAGTGAATGTGACATCCTTTAAGACATCTTTAGTATCAAATCGTTTTTGAAGATGTTCTATTTTTAGTTTCATACGTCTATCCCTTTCATACATTACTATAAAAGTATTATATCATTACTACCCCTCCCCATGACAATTGTATCTTTTCTTTCTATACTGAAAACAAAGGAGGATAGAGGTACATATTGTTGACTCTGACATAATTCAACTTTACGCTTATATTGGATGAAAACAGTACTTTCCAGATATTGAAAAGCGACCAATCATAAAGACTGACCGCTTTGTATAATACTGGATATGAAATTGTTAAATTAGGATTTACTTATATCTATTCCTATAAAAGTGTCAATATATATCCGTCTATCAGAGCAATTAGCAGATACATAATAAAGGCTCTGATAAACGCTTCTATATGCTTTTTCGGATTTTGATACAATTCCTTTTCTGGTATTTTTCTTAAACGAACACGCTTTGTATTCCGCCACCATAAAAGGTCTACAATAAATAAGTCAAAGATATTCAATCCCTGTCCTATAATACATAAACAAAGAAAATTATGTGTGAAGCCATTTTCTTTGATAAACAACCCTAATATAAATAGTACGAACAGAAATAACAGAAAATTGGATATAAATGTAACCACTTTATTGCTTTCCTTAAATTTTCCTTGATATTCTGCAATACTCTTTATTCGATTTTGCACTTCATCTGGATAAGATGAATAGCTTTTTAAATTTTTGTTATCTGTACCTGTTCCCCAAAAACATATTAGAAAAAACGCGATACATAAAATTACGGTTTCGATTATTATAATCATTCTGTTTCACTCCAAATTCCAATTTATTGGACATAATCATTTACTATTCTCTTATTCTCAAACGATAACAGGACACTAAATATTATTTCTATCAGTATCATCATTATTGCAAGAGTATAATTAGCAAAATTTAAACCAACTATCAAAGATAATACTGGAATAATTATTGACAATACCATATATGTTTTTGAATTATATAACCAACTGTATGGCAATAAATGTGCTCCGAATATCATAGCAATAACCATTAGCATTTTATCTGGCAATGTAGGATAAATCCACATTGCTATTAAAAGGTATATCATTTGATTTGCAGAAAATAGTATTCCTAAGTAGTTTAATGGATTACTTTTATCTTGAAATTGTATTTTTAATATTTTAGAAATTAAAAAAGCTATAGGTAATAATGGTGCAGTGCAACAAAATGTTAATAAATTTTTTGTTAATATAGGTAAATCTGTTAATTGTACGATTAAAACCATAATCCATATTACTACTGATGCAATGATAAAATGAATACCTTTTTTTTGCTTTTGGGCACAATCTTTTTTCAAATCTTTCAAGTTCATTTTTTATCTCTCCTCAATAAATTCCAATTTATAGAGATATTATACATTTATTTTTATCCTATGTTTTATAAATTCTAAATTCTGAAGAACAATCTATACTTCAATGAATAAAGGACAACACAATACTTTTAAAAAGTTATCACCCGATTTTTTCAGTATAGAAATCTTTTCTTTTTCGATTTCTTGAAAACCATATTCTTTGATATAATTTTTGTATGCAAGCATATATAGATAAACTCAACCAGGAAGAGATTCAATCCAGTCTTCCTTCTTTCTATCAAATCAAGGTCATTGACTCTACTGCCAGCACCAATTCATGGCTATCAGAACATACAGATTTACCTGAAGGAACGGTTTTGATCGCAGATCATCAAACACAGGGAAAAGGAAGAAATGGCCACTCGTTTTATTCTCCTTCAAATAGCGGCATCTATCTTTCTTTATTATTAAAGCCCAAAGAAGATAAAGAGTGCGTCCTACACTATACAGCCTTAAGTGCCTTATGTATGTGTAAAGCTATTCAATCTGTATATGGATTCTCCCCTTCAATCAAATGGTTAAATGATATTTATTTTCACGATAAAAAACTTGGAGGAATCTTATGCGAAGGAAAGCTGCAGCAGGAACGCTTTGATTCTTTGATCATTGGCATTGGCATCAATGTCCATTCCTTTATTTATCCTGAAGATATTGCTTCTATTGCCTGTGCTGTTGAAGATTTTGTTCCATTCAAAAAACCTCGCAATATATTGATCACAAGTTTTCTAGAGTCTTTTTATGATTACTATACCAATCATCATTCTTTTCTTCAGGCATATAAAGATCATCTTGCCTATATTAATCAAACAGTAAGGATCCTTCATCCCCAGAAAGAATATAAAGGAATGATCTTAGGAGTCGATGATTCTTTTCGACTTGTCATAAAAAAAGAGGATGGATCGATCGATCATTTATCCTCTGGTGAAATATCAATTCGACTTTGAATCCAGTCATGAAGTTCTTTAGCAAGATCTTCCTGGCTGATTTTTTTATATTCTGAAGCACGAATCGGTTTTCCATATTCAATTTCAAGTTGTTTAGTATGATCAGATGAAATATCCAGTGTATAAGCTTTTTTTAAGGCAACTGGCACAATTGTAGCTTTTGATAAATAAGCCGGCAACAAAGCACCTGCCTTGAACTCATTCATCGTATCTCCTTTTGATCTAGTTCCTTCAGGAAAGACCAAAAGATTCTTTTTTTGTTTAAGCTCTCTAGCAGCTTCTCTTAGCATATGCACATTGCCTTCTCTAGATTCACGGTCAAAATGGATCGTACCTATATTTCTAGCCCATCGGCCAAAAATAGGCATGGTTTCATTCTCTTTTTTTGAGATAAAAGCCAAATGAACCGGACAACTTGCCAAGACAAGAGCTGGATCCAATGTACCTTGATGATTGGATACAAAATAAATCGTTTCCTCTTTAGGAATTGTTTCAATTCCCTTAACAGATAAATCGTATCCCAGATATTTCAAAATAAAACGGCTCCATTTTTCCAGTCGAACCTGTGCTTCCAACTGACTTTTTTTCTCATATATCTTTGAGCTAACCCAGGCAACAGGCAAAACAGGTAAAGCTCGAATGATCTTAGATGTTTTCATGAGATTCCTTTCTTTGAACCAGGGCTGTCGCCATGGCAAATCCTCCATCATGGGCAATCGATACTTGAATCGTATACCCTTGATACTGAATTTCTTTTGGTGGCTCTACTACAATTTCCTTTAGCTTTAGAGGAATCGGTAATGCTTTGATAATGGCCTCTCTAGCGGCAAAACGTCCTGCCAAAAACTCTTTTTGTCGATTTGAAGAATAATTTGAAAATTGTTCATATTCTTGTTTGCTCAAGATCCTTTTTGCGATTTTTTGAGGATCTTTAATACGATCAATATTTACGATATCGCAACCAATCCACATTTATTCCACATCCTGTAAAGCACAAAGAATTTCACCATATGCAACTTTTTTATCGTCTACATAGGCTTCACAACCGGCAATACAAATACCACCGATCATACGTTTAAATTGAACCTTCATCCTTAATACATCCCCTGGTACGACCACAGACGAAAAACGCATCTTATTGATTCCCGCAAACAAAGGAATCTTTCCACGATTTTCTTCCTCTTTTAATAGATACACAGCTCCTGTTTGTGCCATAGCTTCTACGATCAGAACCCCTGGCATAACACTTTGTTGCGGAAAATGTCCTAAAAACTGCATTTCATTGGCACTGACACACTTGATTCCAACAATGGTTTTAGTTTCTTCATCAATGGATTCAATTTTATCAACCAATAAAAAGGGATATCTATGCGGAATGATCTTTTTTATATCTTCGTTTGATAACAACATACTAATCCTCCCATTTTTTGAATACCAAGGATGCATTATGACCACCAAAACCTAAAGAGTTGCTCATGGCATAATGAATATCTTGATGACGTCCTTGATTTGCGACAATATCTAGATCACAGTCTGGATCGGATTCTTGATAATTGATCGTTGCCGGGATAAAACCTTCCTGTAAAGATTTGATAGAAATAATAGCTTCCACAGCTCCACTGGCCCCTAACAAATGCCCTGTATTACTCTTGGTTGAAGAGATAGCTAATTTATAAGCGTGGTCTTTAAAAGCTGCTTTAACAGCCATCGTTTCTGTCTTATCGTTTAGTTTTGTACTCGTTCCATGAGCATTGATATAGTCGATATCTTCTGCTTTGATACAAGCATCCTGTAATGCCTGTACCATGGCTTTGGCTCCACCTGAGCCATCATCCAATGGTGCTGTAATATGATGTGCATCGCAGCTTGAACCATATCCTACGATCTCGCCATAGATCTTGGCATTGCGGGCCTTGGCATGCTCTAATTCTTCCAGGATCAAGATCCCGGCACCTTCACCCATGACAAAACCACTTCTCTGTTTATCAAAAGGAATGCTGGCTCTTTTGGCATCATCTCCAGTATGTAAAGCACGCATTGACTGAAAACCGGCAATAGCTAATGGAGTGATCGCAGCTTCACTGCCACCAGCTAACATAACATCTTCATAGCCATCGCGAATTCGATGAAAAGCTTCTCCAATCGCATTAGAACCAGCCGCACAAGCTGTTACAACACAAGAAGTTGCTCCTTTTAGTCCCCAGTCAATTGCCACCTGTCCTGCTGCAAGATTGGCTAAAGCCATAGGAATAAAGAATGGAGAGACTCTTGAAGCTCCTCTTTCGCTTAACGTATGTGAAGCTAATTCAATTGATTCAATACCCCCAATTCCTGAACCAATGATGCATCCAAAACGATCTGCATCCGAAATTTCTTTATCAAATCCAGCATCCTGCATCGCTTGTTTAGAGGCTATACGAGCAAACTGTGTAAAACGATCATTAAACTTTAGATCACGTTTAGAAAAATAAGCTTCCATGTCTAGATCTTTTACTTCAGCCGCCAATTTCACCTTATAATCACTTGTATCAAAGTGCGTAATCGGAGCAATTCCACATACTCCTTCTTCAATACTATTCCATAAAGCATTTACATCATTTCCAATAGGAGAAATAACTCCTAAACCTGTAATTACAACTCTACGCATAATTCCTCCTACATGATCATGCCGCCATCGACATGAATCGTTTGACCTGTTACATATTTAAAGGCATCGCTTGCCAAGGCAACACATACATTGGCCACATCTTCTGGTTGTCCAAATTGTCTTAATGGAATTTGTTCCATCATCTTCGCTTTGTCTTTCTCTGCCAGTTTTGCGGTCATATCCGTTTCGATAAAGCCAGGTGCAATCGCATTGACTCGTATATGACGAAGCGCCAATTCTCTAGCTGCAGATTTTGTCAAACCAAGCACACCTGCTTTGCTGGAGGCATAATTGGCCTGCCCGGCATTTCCCATGATACCTACAACGCTTGACATATTGATGATCGAACCACTTCTTTGTTTCATCATGATCCTTGAAACATGTTTGATACAATTAAAGGTCCCTTCCAGATTCACGGCAATGACCTTATGAAAATCTTCATATGACATTCTTAACATCAAACCATCTTTATTGATTCCTGAATTATTTACTAAAACATCAATTCTTTCAAATGTCTCAACACTCTTTTCAACCATTGTTTTTACTTGATCTTCATCAGATACATCCGCTTGAACAACAAGTGTCTTTACACCCAATGCTTCAATTTCCTGCTGTGTTTGTAAGGCCGCTTCTTTAGAACCATTGTAGTTGATGACGATGTTATAACCTTCTTTGGCAAAAGCTAAGGCAACAGCTTTTCCAATACCTTTGGCAGCCCCAGTAATCAATGCTGTTTTATTTACTTGTTCCATGTCTGCAGCATCCTTTCTACATCTTCCATTGTATTGATCGTAAATACATTCACTTTGCGATCGATCTTTCGAACAAAACCTGTCAGTGTCTTTCCTGGACCAATTTCGACAAATGTATCGACACCATCTTTGATCATATTTTGAATCGTTTGTTCAAAATAAACACTTTGACAAATCTGCTGCTTTAAGATCTTGATCAAATCTTCGATCGTTTCATATTCATGAACTTTTCCGTCCACGTTGTGATACACAGGAATAGAAGGTAAAGATAACGAACTTGTCTTCAACACTTCTTCAAGTTGATTGCTAGCAGGAGTGAGTAAAGAAGAGTGGAAAGCTCCGCTGACACTTAAAGGTAAAACTCTTCGCGCTCCTTTTTCCAATAACATTGGTGTCGCCATTTCTAAAGCTTCTATTTGCCCGGTAACAACGATTTGCCCTGGACAGTTATAATTGGCCACTTCAAGAACCAACCCTTTTTCATTTACTTCTTTGCATACTTCCAAGATCTTGCCTGCGTCTAATCCTAGAACTGCACGCATTCCCGTTGTGTTCTGTGGCAAGGCATTGGACATTAAGATCCCTCTTTGACGTACGATATTAATTGCAGTTTGTGCATCCATTGAACCTGCACAACATAAAGCACTGTATTCTCCTAAGGAAAGGCCGGCACATACATCTGGTTTTATACCTTTTGATTTCAATCCTTCTAAGATCATCAAAGAAGCTGCCACAATCGAACTTTGTGCATAAGCTGTATCATTCAATGTTTCCTGTGGCCCTTCAAAACAAAGCTTTTTTATGTCGTAATCACAATGTAGGTTATCCATCAATTCTTTACTTGAAGGGCAATGATCATAGAAATCTTTTGCCATTCCTACAATCTGTGAGCCCTGCCCTGCAAATAGAAATGCTGTTGTCATTGTTCTTTCACCTCTCCTTTTAATTGATCCATTAATGTATGTACATCAATGATCTCATGAATCTTTTCGGCACTTGTTCCACAAAAGAACAAGCCATTCTCCATATCTCCTTTAACCGCTCGAATCAAAGCCCTTGTTATGCAATAAGGCGTTGAACTTGGAGTGCATGGAAGCATGCAAGCCAAACAATTTGAAACGCTTTGATTTGACTCTGTTTCCGTTCTTTTGACAAACTCATTTTTAATGGCCCTGCCTGGAAAACCAGCCGGGCTTTTTACATAGACAATATCTTCCTTTTTTGCCTTTAAGATCATCTGTTTAAAATTCTCATGGGCATCACATTCGTTTGTCGCAATAAAACGTGTTGCCATCTGTACACCAGAAGCGCCTTGATCGATATAGTTTTGAATATCTTCATGTGTAAATATTCCACCGGCAACAAAAACCGGAATCTGTTTATTATATTTCTTTTCAAATGGTACAAGTTCTTCTAAAACCTCTTTTAAGATTTGTTCTAGCGTTTGATATGTTCCGTCTTCTAGATCTTTTTTCTTAAAGCCTAGATGTCCTCCTGCTTTTTGACCTTCGATTATGACAAAATCTGGTGTTGTATTATGATGTTTATCCCATACACGACACAACAATCGACATGCCTTGGCACTTGATACAATTGGTGCCAACATGATCTTGCCCTCTGCATACTTTGGCAAATCTAAAGGTAGTCCAGCTCCAGATATGATCGCATCTGCCCCAGCTTCAACAGAAGCTTTTACATAGGATTCATAATTTCTGGATGCAACCATAATATTGACTCCTAGAAGCCCGCGTTTTACTTCATTGGCTTTTTGAATTTCCTTTTTTAATGCTCGAATATTGGCTTCTAAAGAATTGGTCTCAAAATCTGGTTCATTAAATCCAGGCATAGCGGCTGAGATAACACCCATACCGCCTTCTTTTCGAACAGATGATGCCAAGTTTGATAAAGATACACCTATTCCCATACCACCTTGAATAATTGGAACTTCTAAGATCTTATCTTTTAGCTTTATAGACCTTAACATTGGCATTCCTCTATTTTCTTTTTCAGTTCTTCCAGCTGTTTTTTAGAATCATTCATCATATCTTCAAAGATTTCTGATAGAGGACGAATTTCCTTACATAAGCCGGCAACCTGCCCCATCATGACAGATCCAGTTTTCATATCGCCTTCAAAAACAGCTCGTCTTAATCCACCAAGAGTCAATTTTTCCATTTCTTCAGGTTTGGCACCTGCTTTTTCTAATTTTAAATACTGACGGCTCATTGAATTTTTTAAGATACGCACCGGCGTATTTAAAGTTCTTCCAGTTACGACCGTATCTGTATCCTTTGCCTTTAAGACAGCATTTTTATAGTTTTCATGAATTGGACATTCTTCACTTGCCAATAAACAAGTTCCTAACTGAACACCACAGGCTCCTAAAGATAGAGCTGCATTAAAACCTCTGCCATCTGCAATTCCCCCAGCTGCAATGACTGGAATATTCACTGCATCAACAACTTGAGGTAATAAAGCCATCGTTGTCTGTTCATTGACATGTCCACCAGCTTCTGTTCCTTCGGCAATGATTCCATCAGCTCCTGCTCTTTCCATACGAATCGCAAGAGCAACGCTGGCTACAACAGGAAAGACCTTAGTTCCAGAAGCCTTTAACATTTCCATATATTTTCCTGGATTTCCTGCTCCAGTGGTTACAACAGGCACATGATTCTGTGCAATAACTTCCATGATGGCATCTGTTTCCGGATTCATCAACATGACGTTGATGCCAAATGGTTTATCTGTCAAAGAACGAATTTTTTGAATACTTTCCTGAACTTGCTTGGCATTCATAGCCCCTGTTCCGATAATGCCTAATGCTCCGCTTTCTGAAACTGCTGCAGCGAATTCAGGTGTTGCGATATTGGCCATCGCGCCTTGAAATATAGGATATTTGATATTAAGCATCTGATTGATCATCATGTTTTCCTCCTTCGATATGAATCTTGCAGGCTGCCCAGGTAAATCCTGCCCCAAAGCCAACCAATACAAGATTCATATTTTCTTTGATCTTGTTTTGTTGCCATGCCTGGCCTAGCGCCAATGGAACACTGGCAGCTGATGTATTGCCAAATTGATCTAAATTGATAAACATCTTATCCATTGGAAATTTCATTTTCTTGCTGACATATTCTAAGATGCGTATATTGGCCTGATGGGGAATCATTAAATCGATTGAATCAATGCTCTCTTCTTTAAGCACATGTTCGATCGCATCTGGCATGGAGCGTATCGCAAAGCGGAAGACTTCTCTTCCATTCATGCTAAGATAAGGTTTCTCTTGGGCTATATTCTTTAATTCTGGTTGTAAAGAACGCCCGGCACAATATAGTGCCTTATCTTTATCTCCTTTAGACCTAGCATAAAAAGTCATGTTAGAACCATCGTTGCAGCGTTTGATCAGGACGGCTCCTGCTCCATCGCCAAACAAAACACAGGTATTACGATCTTTCCAGTCTAAGATCTTAGATAAAGTTTCTGCCCCTATCACAAGAGCTATACCTTTATCCAACATTCTAGAAGCACACTGTAAAGCATAAATAAATCCACTGCATGCTGCATTGATATCAAAAGCCATGATGGGATCCTCATTAAGACCTAGAGCTTCCTGCACTAAACAAGCACACGATGGTGTGACATTATCTGGCGTACAGGTCGCCACGATAATTAATGAAATTTGATGTTTATCAATATGATTTTCTTCGATTGCTTTTTTGGCAGCTCTGATTGCCAGATCACTGGTATTTTCATTTTCTGATACTGTTCGCCGCTTGATGCCGGTTCTTGACTGGATCCACTCATCACTTGTATCTACAACATTCTTTAACATGTCATTGGTTACACAATTTGAGCCATAAGCATAGCCACAGCCAATTATCTTGACATTTTCCATGATCCTTCTCCTAAATGACGAAATTTTTCATAACGTTTTTCTACCAGCGTAGTCGTTTTCATCTTAGTCAGTTCATTCAATGTTTCTTTCAACATAAGATCCATCTTATCGACAACACTCTGTAGATTTGAGGCGGCTCCACCAAATGGTTCTGGTACGATTTCATCAATTACTTTTTTCTCTAAAAGGTCTTTGCTGGTAAGCTTCATCACATCACAGGCTTCTTTAGCACGTGAGCCATCTTTCCACAATATAGAGGCAAATCCTTCAGGAGATAGAATCGAGTAAACTGCATATTCTAACATGAAGATCTTATCGGCCACACTTAGTGCAAGAGCTCCACCGCTTCCTCCCTCAGAAAGAACAAAGCATATAACAGGTGTCTTTAATGATGAAAACGTATATAGACAATCGGCGATTGCCTGGGCCTGCCCTTTTTCTTCGGCTTCTTTACCCGGATAAGCCCCCGGTGTATCGACAAAAGTAATGATTGGTCTATTAAACTTTTCTGCCTGCTTGGCTAGACGAAGAGCTTTACGATATCCTTCTGGCTGAGGCATTCCAAAGTGCTGCTTTAAATTTTCTTCAACTGTTTTTCCTTTGGATTGTGCAAGGATCGTTACCGGCATTCCATGAAATGATCCTAAGCCGCATAACATGGCTGGATCATCCAAACTTTTACGATCCCCATGTAATTCAACAAATTCATCAAATAATAAATCAATATAATCCTGAGCCTTCGGTCGATCGGGTCTTCTGGCAAGTTCAACGTGATCCCAAGGTGTCATAATGGTCTCTTTTTGAATTGTTTCAATTTGTCTTTGATAGTCATTCCACATATCCAGATCTTTTTCATCGATCTGCATCTGTTGAATCTTTATTTCATTTATTTTCTGCTGTGCTTCTTTAAGATTCATGATATGCTCCTTTTACAATGGAATGACAAGAGTCTTCCAAGCTCTTCTTTCATCTTTTCACGAGGTACGATTCGATCGATAAAACCTTTCTCCAAAACAAATTCTGCGGTCTGGAAATTGTCGGGCAATTTCTCATGAATCGTATCTTCAATCACTCTTTTACCCGCAAAACCAACCAAAGCATAAGGTTCACTCAAAATGATATCCCCTAACATCGCAAAACTGGCGCTGACACCTCCCGTTGTTGGATGTGTCAAAACAATGATCGATAACAATCCTGCATCACTATGCTTTTTCATTGCGGCTGAAGTTTTTGCCATTTGCACCAAAGATAAGATACCTTCCTGCATTCTGGCACCTCCACTTGTACAACATAAAATCAAAGGTAGTTTTTTCTTCGTGGCCAGCTCTATAGCTCTAGTAATCTTTTCTCCTACAGCCGCTGACATGCTTCCCATGAAAAAATTAGAATCCATTACACCGATCACGCATGGAAGGCCTTTGATCTTTCCCGTTCCTGTAATCACGGCTTCTTTCATGCCCGTTTGTTTTTGAAGTCTTTCCAATTTATCTTTATATCCAGGAAAATCATCTGGATCAACACTGATCATCTTGACATCTGTTTCTTTAAATGTTCCTTCATCGATCAATTGACGAATTCTTTCTCTGGCAGAAATCTTAAATGGATGATGACATTTAGGACACACATAATGATTGGATACTAGATCCATCATGGCCACTGAGGTATGACAATGTGAACAACTCATGAATACATGATCTGGAATCTCTTTAGCCTTAGGGATAGGTTTTTTACGCCATTTACGAAAAACATCCAGGCGATTCTTTCTCTCTTTAAATAAATTGTCCATTTTCTTTTAACCTCTTCAACAATATTGGAGCATAGCCAATATCATGACTTCCTTCTATAAACTCTTTTTGATACAGCGTTAAATAGTTAAATTCAATATTGGTCTTTACCCCGGAAACAATTGTTTCTTCCAAACTGGCACGCATTTTTTTAATGCATTCCAAACGATTTCCAGCTGAAACGATCAATTTCAAGATCATCGAATCATAGTATGGGGAAATAATAGAACCATTATATACAGCTGTATCCACACGAACTCCATGTCCTCCTGGCACATGCATAAATGTAACTGGCCCTGGACTTGGCGCAAAATCATGGGCAACATCTTCGGCATTGATGCGACATTCCATCGCATGTCCATGACACTGAATATCTTCCTGCTTTAATGTAAGATGCTGGCCAGATGCTATTTTGATTTGCCATTTGATCAAATCGACACCCGTTATAGCTTCAGTAACAGGATGTTCCACCTGAATTCTTGTATTCATTTCCATAAAGTAGAAATTTCCTTGTTTATCCATCAAGAATTCCATCGTTCCGGCTGAATCATATCCAATCGATCTTGCGGCATTGACAGCCTGTGATAACAGTTTTTCTCGATTATCACGAGTCAAAGCTGTACATGGTGCTTCTTCAATGATCTTTTGGTTTTTTCTTTGGAATGAACAATCTCTTTCAAACAGATGAATCACGTGTCCATAATGATCCCCTAAGATCTGCACTTCGATATGTTTTGGATTTTCAACATACCGTTCCATATACACTTCATCATTTTCAAAACATACTTTGGCTTCCTGTCTGGCTTCGGTATAGGCATTTTCAAGATCTTCGGCCTTATAAACGATTCGCATACCTCGACCACCACCACCTAGACGCGCTTTGATAATAACAGGATAGCCAATTGACTCAGCCATGTTTTTAGCATCTTCAACACTCTTTAAGGCATCCTCGCATCCTTCAACAACAGGAACTCCAGCTTCTTTCATCAGTTTTCGAGCTTGTGTCTTATCTCCCATCATTTGTATCAATTTAGGATTTGGGCCTACAAAAGTCATATCGCATTCCTGTACCAGGCGGGCAAATTTAGCATTTTCACTTAGAAATCCATATCCTGGATGCACCGCATCACAACCTGTTGAACATGCCGTTTGTACGATCAATCCCATGTTTAAATAACTGTCTTTGGCAGGTGCTGGACCAATGCAGACTGCCTGATCGGCCAGCTGGACCGCAAGTGATTCTTTATCTGCCGTAGAATATACAACAACTGTTTCAATTCCCAACTCTTTACAGGCACGAATGATTCGAACAGCTATCTCTCCACGATTGGCAATCAATAAACGGCGAATCATTCAAGTTCTCCTAATACGACAAGCACTTGTCCGTATTCCACCATAGAACTATCTTCCACACAGATTTCTTTTACGATACCTTCTTGATCAGACTGAATTTCATTCATTGTTTTCATTGCTTCTACCATACATACGACATCTCCCTTATGCACAATGTCTCCAACACTGACATATGGTTTATCTTTAGGTGATTTAGCACGATAAAATGTTCCTACCAAAGGAGAAGTAATTTCAATCTTGTTTTCATCCTCTATTGGTTTTGGTTCTACTTGTGTATGCACGATCTGTGAAACAGGAATACTTTGTGCTGGACCTGTTGGTTTTTCCAAACGAATCTTTAGATTGCCTTCTTCAAGTTCCATATGTGAAAGATTACTTGCTTCAAAGATTTCGATAATTTCTTTGACTTGCTTAGTTTCCATACCCATCACTCCTCTTATTGAAAATGAGCCAAGATCTCTTAGCTCACTGTGTTCGACGATTTACTTCTTTTTTGCTTCGATGATATCGATTACGTCTTGAACTGTTTCCAGTTTCGCAAGCTCTTCATCTTCGATACGAATATCAAATTCGTTTTCTAATTCCAATGCCAACTCAACAGCTGCCAAAGAATCGATTCCTAGATCATCATTCAATTTGGCTTCTGGTTTAATTTCTTCTTCATCTACATTGATCGCATCGATCAATACTTTTTTGATATCTTCAAACATAATTTTTCCTCCTATTTACTTTGACATTCAAAACATTTAACGAGTGTATTATAATTACTTTGACACTCAAAGTAAATAGTTTGATAGTCAAAATTTATATTTTTTTACAAGAAATTAAAAAAAATCTGCCCAAACGGACAGATTTATGCACCTTTTTTCTGATCTGAATACATATCACTAAAGTATTCTAATATGTTTTCAAGTGTGGCATTCAAGACTTCATTTTCTTCTAAACCAAGATCTCCGATTGCCTTATTGATCATATTTTCATGAAATTCATCATGAATCTTTAAGACCTCAAGCGCTTTAGGCGTATTTCTTAAGCGAACAATGCGACGATCATTTTCATCTCGATATCGTTCAACATATCCTTTCTTTTCTAAACGAGATATATTAGTCGTTAGAGTTCCTGATGTGACCATCAGTGTTCTAGCTAAATGACTCATCGTATTGGAGCTGGCCTTTTCAATACGTTCAAGAATATGAACCTCATTGATCGATAGCTCTACTCCTTTTTGTTTCAAGTTGTTTGCCTCAATATATAAAATATAGTTAAAGAGGTAAACCAAGAGTTCATTTAACGTATGTCGAGTCTTCTGTTTTTTTTCGTTTTTATTACTTATTTCATTCTGTGTCATTGTTTACAAAATACATTGTTTTCTACAATAAGTCAAGAAAAGCCCTCGAAAAAGTTATGACAATTATCTTAATTAGTAATCTTTCTCAAAATCTTCTCACAAAATAAAAAACTCCTTTATATAAAGGAGAAACTAACTTATGGCGAAGATGGTGGGATTCGAACCCACGCGCCCTTGCAGACCTATCGCATTTCGAGTGCGACCTCTTGGACCTCTTGAGTACATCTTCATTTTTTGTCCTCTTTGAAATTACGCCAGATCAATAAAAAAATCAAGAGTTCTTTTGTAATTCTTGATGTTTTCTTTCTATTATATTTAAATCATGTATAATAATTGAGGCGTAATTTTTTAGGAGGCAATTATGATCTTAGAACAAATTGATAAAGAACTATTAGCTATGGCAGAAGAATCTGATTCTGTTTTAAAAGATATTTACCAAAACATTGATGATATATGTCTACATAATTCAAATCGAATCTTATCCGCATTTATTGAAAATCAAGTATCTTACTCTGATTTTGCGGATATTAACGGTTATGGAAACTACGATGAAGGACGCGACAAGATTGAAAAGATCTTCGCAAGTGTATTAGGGTGTGAAGATGCATTGGTTCGCCCTCAGATCATGAGTGGAACAAACGCAATCTATTTAACACTTTCAGCTCTTTTAAAACATGGAGATACTATGATTTCAATTTCTGGAGCACCTTATGACTCATTACAGGAAATGATTGGCATCATTGGTGAATCCACACAATCTTTAAAAGCTTATGGAGTTAAGTATGAACAAATTGATTTAGTAAATGATGATTTTGATGATGACAAGATCATTGAACGTTTGAAACAAGGAAATGTAAAATTGATCGAAATACAACGTTCTAGAGGTTACTCTCATCGTTTATCTTTAACTATCGCAAAGCTTGAAAGAATCATCAAAAAAATTAAAGAAGTAGATCCAGAAGTCATCATTATGGTTGATAACTGTTATGGTGAGCTAGTTGAAAAACTAGAACCTGGCCACATTGGTGCAGATGTTGTCGTTGGATCTTTAATGAAAAACTTAGGTGGAGGAATTGCCTCAACAGGTGGATATGTTGCAGGAAATGCCGATTTGATCCATATGGTTGCCGAAAGATTGACCGCACCTGGTATTGGAAAAGATCTAGGGGCAAACTTTAATTTAAACAACTCATTCTTTAAGGGAATCTTCATGGCTCCAAGTGCTGTAAAAAGTGCTTTAAAAACCGCTGTTTTTACGGCATACATGTTAGAGAAGCTTGGATATAAAAATGTATCACCTGCCTATAACGAAGAAAGAACCGATATCATTCAAACTTTAGAACTTGGCACAAAAGAAAACCTTGTAAATTTCACACAAGGCATTCAGGCAACAAGTCCAATTGATTCCTTTGTTCGTGTCTTACCAGCTCCAATGCCTGGTTATCCATTTGATGAAGTTATGGCAGCAGGAAGTTTTACACAGGGAAGTACGATCGAATTAAGTGCTGATGCTCCAGTGGTTGAACCTTATACCTTATATATGCAGGGTGGACTAAGCTTAGAATATGGAAAGCTATCTATCCTACTTGCACTAACAAATATGAATAAATAGAGAAAAGCTGTTAGAAAATTTCTAACAGCTTCCTTTTTGTCCTCCATCAATTCGTATAACGGTATTATTAATAAAATCAGCTTCGTCACTAATTAAAAATTTAACCAGATACGCAACTTCTTTAGGATCCCCATATCGATTGACCATTATCTTTTCTACTTCCTCTTTTAAAAATTCTTCATCATATCCATCAAGTTCATTTTCTGTCCCGATAAATCCAGGAGCGATGCAGTTTACATTTACATACGGTGCAAACTCAAAAGCCAGATTATGTGTTAGTGATATCAAGGCAGCTTTAGATGCATCATAATCAATGCACATTGGATAATACGTATTGATCCCATTGGTAGAAGAGATATTGATAATTCTTCCGTATTCTTTCTCTAACATATGTCTATAAACTCTTTTAGCACAGTTAAAGGCTCCTACTACATTTACATCCAAGGTCCTTTTAAATTCTTCGGATGTTTTTAAATGGAATAAATTGGAAAGATCAATTGCGGCATTGTTGACCAGGATATCAACACCGCCTAATTTTTCTTCAATTTCGCTGACCATCTGATCCACTTGATTTACATCCGATACATCCACACAAATTGTTAAACATCGAACCGAATATGTATTTATGATTTCTTCTTTTAGTTTTGCGGCCGCTTCATGAGAAGTCAAATAATTGATCACAATATCATAATGGTTTTTTGCCAATTCCAAGGCAATGGCTTTTCCAATACCTTGAGCTCCTCCAGTAATAAGCACAACTTTATTCATAGGTAAAAAAGAAAGAGCTTATTAAGCTCTTCCTGCATACTTTCCATCTGTTGAGAATACAACGATTTTTTCTCCTGGTTCAATAAACTGAGGAACTCTTAATGATAAACCAGTTTCTGTTACTGCATCTTTTGTCTGGTTAGATGGTGCCCCTTTGATAGCAGCATCTGTTTCTGTAATCGTTAATTCTACTTTTTCCGGTACTGAAACAGACAATAATAATCCTTCAAAGAACATCAATTGAACTTCTGCACCTTCAACGATGAAGTATTTATTGAAGCCTACCTGATCTTCTGTCAATTCATATGTATCATATGTTTCCATATCCATGAAATAATAAGTTGAGTCAGCCTGATAAGAATACTGAGCTGCTTTTTTAGAGATATTTGCCTGTTCGAATTTAGTAGAGGCATTGAAGTTTCTTTCCTGTGTATTGCCTGTTTTTAAATTCTTCATCTTTGTTTTTAAGATCGCAGCTCCCTTACCTGGTTTTACATGCTGGAAATCCAATACCTGCCATGGATCTCCGTCAACAATTAAAGTTAATCCTGTTCTAAAATCACCTGCTGAAATTGCCATAATTATCGCTCCTATACTTTCTATTTATTACATATTTAATTGTATCAGTTTTATCAGATATCCTCAAGATTTTATCAGAATATCGTCAAGCGCTCATCTTCTTTATGCGATTTGATATATTTGCTCCATTTAATGTAACCGTATGTTGTATTTGTAAAATATCCAAGTTTCAAGATCAATAAGACATACTGTCCAGAAATGATATTGATCACAGCTTCTAATGCAGCACAGATATACCATGCGATCCATTGTTCCCTGAATCTAAAGAAGATAAACAATCCGTTCGCTATACCGACAGCAGAAGCACATGCATCAATATATATGATAGCTGTTTCTAACATTTCATTGTTATAGAAATCGGTTGCGATATCTAACCCACTAATCAAATATCCAATCACAAATGTCCATAAAACAATACCTATAATGACAAGAACTTCCTGCCACCCTTTTAAACGTCTTACAACGGTTAGTTCATCTTCATTTTCATCTTTGTGTCTAGACCAATTGATATAACTTATAATGTCGATTGGCAACCAGAAGAATAATGTTGTTGCCATGGTCGCAAAGCGATACATCAATACGACACACATGGCTATCTCGACAATTTCGACCAGTACCGAGACTAAGAAATTATATCTTGATTGTTTTGAAATCAAAAGTTCACAAAGAATATTTAAGAATGTATCCAATAGATACAACAACATGATAATGATTCCATTGACCCCATTGGCACTCTCTTCTGGGAACAACACAGAAAAAATAGTAGCCAATACCATGATAGACATAAACCATGATTTTTCGTATGTCGTAAATTGTCTTGAGAATAACATCATTATCAAAAGAGACAGTGCCAATATCACGGATGCATTGGCGAAATTAAAGATTGGCATAGTCTGATTAGCCATGACCTGTTGATAAGCCTCTTCTAGTTCTTTTTTATTAACATCCTGATGATCAAAATAGAGTACAGTTCCATTTTGTGTTTTAAACTCATACCCCGTGATTTCTTTAGTCTCTAACTTTTCGTACTCGTCATATGAGTAAGTTATTATCATTTCTTTATCGCCTGCCCGGTAGGTAACATCACAAATCGTATCTTCCTCACCATCGTAGTCTTCCATCTCAAAATCTCTTGTCATTTCTACAGTCTGGACAAACGAAAATGAGCCTACACTTGAATTGACTTTAGAAAATCCTAGGCCATATGAGACCAATGAACCTACGATCAACAAAACCAACACAATAATTTCTGCAGACCGTAACTTCCTATTAGGTTCAATATTTTTTTGAAAAAATTTAATCATACATTTAAAACTCCCTTCATATAAAAACTCTTCCCTAAAACGCGTGCTTATTATAATAAATTTCATACATTTTGTAAATTTGTATTGATTTCATTTCTTTTTGACAAGTTTAAACAAAAAAACAATCACTTTTTATATTAATCAAATCTTAATATTCTCTATTCCGTTTTTTGTTACAATAAGAATGATAAAAACAAATATTAAAAGGATGGATATCATGAATGCTATAGAAATAACTAATTTAACCAAAAATTATGGTAAATTTACAGCAGTAAACAATATATCTTTAAAAGTTAAACAAGGAGAAATCGTTGGTTTTGTAGGAAAAAACGGTGCTGGAAAAACAACCACAATTCGCTGCATGCTCGACTTTTTAAAACCAACAAAAGGGAAAATTTTTATTAATGGATTGGATGCTTCTAATAAAAGTGATACCATAAAAACTTTTTTAGGTTACATGCCTAGTGATACAAGCTTCTATGAAACTATAAGATGTATTGATATTTTTAAATTGTCTTGTGATGTTTCTAAGACTTCAAGAGAAAAAATTTTTTCTTTATGTAATTATTTTGAGTTAGATCCTCATAAAAAATTTAAAGATCTAAGTTTAGGGAATAAAAAGAAAGTATCAATCATTCAATCATTATTAAAAAATCCTAGTATATTGATCCTTGATGAGCCAACAAGCGGTTTAGACCCTTTGATGCAAAAGAAATTTTTTGATTTATTACTTGATTTAAAAAAGCAAAACAAAACAGTTTTTCTTTCATCTCACAATTTAGCAGACATTCAAAAATATTGTGATCGAGTTCTGATCATTAAAGATGGAGTAATTGTCGAAGACATGAACATGAAAGACATTCTTACTTCTTTAAAACAAATTGTCACATATAAAACAAAAGACGGAAAAGAAGTCAGCTTCGAAAACAATGACGATACCAATACACTGATAAAAAAATTATCTCTGTTAAATTTAGAAAGTCTTGAAATTCGATACACTAGCGTAGAAGATGAGTTCATCAAGTATTATGAAGGGTGATTTATATGAGTAACATTAGACATTTATTTTTGTTTCAATTAAAGATGAAAATCAAATCCATTTCTATATGGTCATTAATAATGTTTGGCATCATGTCAATGTATATGTTCTTTTTTTCAACAATGCAAGAAATGGCACAAGTAAAATTTGAGATGCTGCCTACAGAATATTTACAACTTGTCGGAGTCAGTGACATGGCACAAATGAGCAATTATGTAAACTTTTTTGGAATGATATTAAACATCTTAGTTATCATTATCTCAATTTATGCCATTACCACAGGAATCAATCTAATATTAAAAGAAGAAAAAGATAAAACTATAGAATATTTATATTCACTGTCAGTTACTAGAAAACAAATTTATATTTCAAAACTCTTGATTGGTTTTCTTTCTATCTTTACGGCTGTATTTGCTGCCTCAATTGCAGGAATTCTTTTTGGATATATCGTAGGTGATAACACTTTTGATTTAGTTAAAATGTTCTCTATTATCAAAATTACCGGATTCGTTCCTTTTTTCTTTCTCAGCCTTGGTTTATTCATGTCAGCCTTAAGCACTAAACATTCTAGTGCAAGCCTAGGTTGTGGAATTGTTATGATTTCATATATGTTAGGATACCTTGGTAAGATTCTAGAAGACAAAGCCGACTTTTTAAAATATTTTAGTCCTTTTGAACTTTTATCACCTACAAACGCTGAATCTTTATCTAATGAAACACTAATAGCATTCTTGATCATTATAGTCATTAGCATCATCTTACTCATTCTGTCTTCTTTCACATATAAAAATCGTGATTATAATCTATAAAAAAATCCACCAAATTATATATTTAATAACCCTATTGAGATCATGATCAAAACAAAGGTCATGATCATTTCTTTATTTATAATCTCTTTAAAGAAAAAATAGCCACATAAACTAATCGTTACTATTGTCGCCATTGAATACGTTGGATACACGACAATAGAAGGTAAATGATTCAAAGACATCAATAAAAAGTATGACGAAAAATAATTAGGAATACCAATCATAAAACCATAAAGCCACTCTTTTCTAGTTATATTTTGCTTCTTTACCAACATCAAGATAAAACTAAATATCGCTGCAGCCAAAAAAGAAATAAAGAAATACTCACTTGCCAAATCTACTTCACCATAGAATTGATAAATCTTGTTCATCGTATCACCTAAACCACTAATGAGCATGAAAAGTAATAAGATAAACCCTAATTTGAAATTAATTTTTGATTGATAAAAAAACAAACACATCGATATGAAAGATAAAAACATTCCAAATAACTGAAGCCAAGTTGGCATCTCATTAAAAACCAGCATTGAAAACATTAATGGAACAAACACCCCTAAACGCCCGTATAAACTTGTTAAAGCAACTCCATTCAGTTTCATACTTAATTGCATTAAAAATAAACCAGAAATTAAGAGAAAACCATTTAACAGCCCTAAAGTTAATGTGATTTTTTCATAGTATATCGTTTGTACAAAAAATAAAGATAAAAAGGCACACACGATATAGTTACAAAAAAATTTCCCATATAGACTATGCCTCTGGGTATTACTAAAGCGCAAAGAAATTGAGACAGTGGTGCTACTTAAAATCGCCAAAACAAGAAAAATCATAAAGCTCTCCTTTTTTCACGCCATATTATATGAACTTAACGAACAGAAAAAGTATCAAGAGGATGAAAAAATTCAATATTGTAAAATACAAAAAGAAAGTTTTTGACTTACAGTGAGTTGATCTCAAGTAAAATTTAATTGTTATCAAGCTTGCCAAAGAAGCAATAGGTGTACCCAAGCCTCCAATATTTACCCCTAACAAAAGATCATGAGCATTTTCTGTAAAATTAGATAACAAAATTGCTGCTGGAACATTGCTAAAAATTTGCGATGCTAAAACAGAAGTCATCAATGCATCTTTTTCCATCCAGGACTGCAAAACATTTCGTACAGAATCCAGATTTGACATATTCCCTGCAAAGATAAAGAAAAAAACAAATGTTAACAATAATATATAATCTACTCTTTTAAACAATTCTCGATCAAGAAAAAAGATAACACCTACTACAATGAAAAGTAAAACCAAATGAGGCAATACATGAAATACAGTCAACAAACATAATATAAATAGGCCTAACAAAACTTCTAGTTCCATCTTATTACTGATTAAAAGCTTTTCTGGAAAGTGGATTTGAATATTCCTATTTTTGCATAAAATCGAAAATACCCCCAATATGATTAAGCTAAGTAAAGAAATTGGAATCATGGTCACAAAGAAATTCATCATATCCAATTTAAAAAAACCACATAAATATATATTCTGAGGATTACCAATCGGTGTTGCCATACTCCCTAAATTTGCGGCAATTGTCTGCAATACCAAAACAGGAATGATTCTTTTTTCCTCTTTTGCCATTTGCAGAATTGAAATAGTAAATGGTACAAAAGTAATTAATGCCACATCATTGGTTATAAGCATTGCAGCAAAAAAAGGTGCAATTATTAAAATAATCTGCAAAATGCGTAAACTTCGATTCCCTGATAATAAAGTTTGAGCCAAACTTTCAAATACCCCACATTTTTGAATACCTGCGATAATGATCATCAAACAAAACAATAAACTTAATGTTCTGATATCTATGTAATTTATATATTCTATAGATAGCGGAACAAAGAAAGAAGAAATTATAGCTGCAATTGCAGCTACGATCAAAATAATTTCAGATTTTATCCATTGTATAACTACATCTTTTTTCATATAGTCCCCTCTTCTAAAAATCAATTAGCAGCATAAATTTTAAAAAATGGCCAAAGACATTGTCAATATGAAAAATCATACATTTCAAAATTGTCATTTAAAATGAGACTTTCTTTTGTAAAAAAGTTCCATTTTAAACATCCATTACTTTTCTCGAATTTCTAGTACTTCACCAACAAACATTCTGTGTGGTGCTTCTTCGGTATAATAGTGTTCAATTATTTCTTTTGGAATATGCTTTAAATCAAGATCTTGGTAATAAATTTTTTTGCATACTAAAGTACATTCTGCTTCTTTAAAGGTGATAGCTTTTCCTAAAAATTCAGGAGTCAATTTTGTCAAAGATAATTTATCTCCATTTCGTTTAGATTTAGTACCTAATATTTTTAAATCCTCTCTATAATCTTCTCCAAAAAAACTAATTGTAAAATAATCATTATCATTCATATATTTATAAGTATATCGACATGGTTTTATATATACAGTAGCACAAGATTTTGACCATAATGTACCTAACCCTCCCCAAGAAATGGTCATTGTATTAAAATCTTTTTTTGTCCCGGCAGTGACAAGTGCCCATTTTTGATCGAATTGTTTAAAAATATCATAATTCATAAAACTTCTCCTTCATTGATTATCTTAATATCTCTAATCCTTATTATATAACGATGATTCATTTTGACCAATTTGTATAATATTTTGTATAATATTCGCATTGTGAAAGAAGGGATTTTATGAAGATATATTGGGAACTAATCAAATCTTTTGTGAAAATTGGTGCATTTACTTTTGGCGGTGGCTATGCAATGTTGCCTCTGCTACAAAGAGAAATTGTTGAAAATCATCATTGGTGTACTGAAGAGGAATTAATGGATTACTTTGCGGTAGGACAGTGTACTCCAGGAGTCATTGCAGTTAACACAGCAACTTTTATTGGATATAACTTAAAAGGCGTTTTAGGGGGAATCATCGCAACACTTGCCATTGTGTTTCCTTCCATCGTAATTATCCTATTCATTGCAAGCTTATTACAAAATTTCTCTGATATTGCCATTGTTCAACATGCATTGTCAGGAATTCGAATTGCTGTTTGTGTATTGATCTTAAATGCTATCATCAAATTATTTAAAAGTGGAATCAAGGATTATATTGGCATCATTATTTTTGTCTTTGCCCTTATTTCAACTTATCTTAACATTCTCCCTACCATCGCCATCGTTATTTTGTCTGCTATGGCTGGAATTATCATTCAGCTTCTAAAAGCTAAAAAGGAGAATGTATGACTTGGATCTTATTATTTTGGGAATTTTTTAAGACTGGACTATTCGCTTTAGGTGGTGGTCTTGCCACAATCCCTTTCCTTTATGATTTAATTGACAAATACCATTGGTTCACAACCGAAATGTTAATGAACATGATTGCGATAAGTGAATCAACTCCTGGTGCCATGGGTGTAAACATGGCTACATATGTAGGATACTATACCACCCATTCTTTATTAGGGGGAGTCATAACAACCTTAGGACTTGTTCTACCAAGTATCATAATCATTTGTATCGTTGCACAATTTCTAAAAAAATTCAAAGAAAGCAAATATGTACAAAACGCTTTTTATGGTCTTCGACCTGCTGTCTGTGCCATGATTGCTAGCGCTGGTTTATCCGTTTTTGCAACCACTATGTTCATAAACGGAGATTGGAATATAAATAACTTTCAATATTTTCCATTTATATTATTTCTTATTGGATTGGCCTTCACACAACGGTTTAAAAAATTACATCCTATTGCGATAATCTGTATTTTTGCGATTTGCGGAATATGTTTTCAATTATAAATTCTAAAAAATACTTACCAAATCAACATTGTCGCTTTATAATATAAGTCGCTAAATAGATAATTCCATTATATCATTCCTCTTAATTGATTTTTTGTTTCAAACAAGTAATAGAAAGGATAAAAAATACCAAAATCGAACAATTTTGATATTTAGGTGATTAATATTTAGGTGATTAAATGAAAAAAGAAAATGTATATAGAACGGTTTTTTATATTGCTGGTTTATTGATCTTAGCTCTAGGGCTAACATTAAACACAAAAGCAGGACTCGGGGTATCTCCTATCATTTCCGTTCCCTATACCTTTTCTCAAATCTTTGATTTTAATTTTGGTAATGCAACTCTTGTATTTTATTGTATCTTTGTCTTTATTGAATTAACGCTTCATTTTATCCGCCGAAATTCTAATTCTTTGAACAAGGAAAACTTTAGATTAATTTTATTTATGGATATTCTTCAAATTCCTCTAAGCATCGTATTTACGCGATTTATGAATCTTTTTTCAAATTTATTTCCTAATTTTGCATCTAATTCAACAAACCCAGAACAATTTTCGATACAACTATTTGTTCTTATCATTGCAATCCTTTGCACTGGTATCGGTGCTTCATTATCCCTATCTATGCGTTTTATCCCTAATCCTGGAGATGGCATTGTTCAAACATTAGCTGATTGTGTAAATCAAACTGTGGGAACGACAAAAAACTGTTTCGACCTTCTAAATATATCTATCACAATAACGGTAGGATTTCTTTTGGCCGGGCATCTAACCGGTGTCGGCATTGGAACTTTAATTGCAGTAATTGGCGTTGGAAGAACAATTGCAATTTTCCAACATTTTACGCAAAATAAAATAAATTCACTAACTGGTTTATCTAATATGTATTGCCTTAGAAAATGCGACACAAAAAGCTGTTTCAGAATTAGGATTTGATTTGAAAATTGAACATGCTACAGATTTTTCTCAAATAGCCAGTTATGGTGTAATGTCTACTCCAGCCTTGGTTTTTAAAGGGAAAGTCGTATCATATGGAAAAGTATTATCTGTTGAAGAAATTAAAAACATCTTAAAACAGGCACAGAATTAATTCATGAATTACAATAATAGTGAAAGGTGAATTTATTATGAAAAAGAATCTTCCAAAAGTTGCTTTTATTTGTGTTCATAATTCTTGCCGCAGCCAAATTGCAGAAGCATTAGGAAAAGCGCTGGCTTCTGATGTCTTTGAAAGCTATTCAGCAGGAACTGAAACAAAACCACAAATCAACCAAGATGCAGTGCGATTGATGAATCAAAAATATTGTATTGATATGGAAAAGACACAATATTCCAAGCTTTTGTCAGATATTCCATCTGTAGATATAGTTATTACAATGGGTTGTAATGTAGATTGCCCATACCTTCCTTGCAGATACAGAGAAGATTGGGGCTTGCAAGATCCAACAGGTAAAAGTGATGAAGAATTTATAAAAACAATAGAAACAATTCACAACAAGATTTTAGATTTAAAATATAGAATTCAAGAAAAGTTAGTTTGATTCGATTTTCTAATTATAAAAATTCTTTATTAATCGTGTATTACAGGAATGTCCCTCAAGGTCATTCCTTTTTTTATAGATATTTAATACTGTTTACTGCATTTGAATTATACAACCTTTTATTGACAGATCTTATAAATCAGAATATCTTTAATATATCAAATGTACCATACAACACTTATAAGATGTTTATATTATCTCTTTGTGTTTTTTAATATTGACACACTAATAATATAGAAAGGATCCTATGAAACAGTTTTTAGAATTTGAACCACATACAAATGATATCGATGAAGAACGGTTAACGCGTTTGCAAAGAAAAATGTCCAATCGAGTGGCCTCCATATGCAGTCAACGAGCAATGTTGTATACAGAAAGCTTTAAAAAGACCACAGGAGAACCTTACATTATCCGAAAGGCAAAAGCTTTTGCACATACTTTAGAAAATATGAGTATTTTTATTGAAGAAGATAGTTTAATATTTGGAAATCAAGCAAGTTCTAATTTTGCTGCTCCAATTTTCCCAGAATACTCTATTGACTGGATAATTGATGAGTTAGATGGACGCAATGGATCCATTCCGTTTGATAAGAGAAATGGCGATATCTTTCAATGTTCCAAAAAAGTAAAAAACGATTTATATTCTATCGCAGACTATTGGCATGGACATACCCATGAAGATGAGGTACAAAGAAATTTAACAGATGAGATTCGCCAAGCTGCAAAACAAGGTGTTCTGCATCTTGGAGGTATATCTATGTCTGGAGACGGGCATATCGTACCAGATTATCCAGCACTTTTAAAACATGGATTTCGCTGGTATATTCATGAAGCCAAAGAGAAATTAAAAGACAATATTTTGTCCAAAGAACAAATAGACTTTTATACCGCGGTTATCATTTCTTTAGAAGGTGCATTAACTTTCTTTAAGCGATATAGTTGCTTGTTAAAAGAAGCCGAACAAAAAGAAAAAGATCCTAAAAGAAAACAAGAATATGCTCAAATGGCCAAAATGGCAGAAAATATGATGGAAGGACCTGCTCATTCTTTCTGGGAAGGATGTGAAGTTGCTTACATGGTACACATACTTCAAATGATCGAATCAAATGGTCATTCCTTCTGTTATGGAAGATTTGATCAATATATGTGGGATCTTTATCAAAAAGACATTATTAATAAAATAATTTCCAAAGAAAAAGCATTGGAAATCATCACACACATGTTTATCATGAACTCTTCAAATAATAAAGTTCGTCCTTATGGACATACACGTTTTTCTCAAGGTTACCCACTTTATTCCAATTTGGTTGTTGGAGGATATACACCAGAAGGAAAAGATGGAACAAATGAACTTTCATACCTATGCATAGAGGCCATGAATTTGACTGCTTTGGCAGAGCCAAACTTCTCAATGCGATACAATAAGAACACTCCTGATTCATTGATCCGATTGGCTGCAAAATTGATACGTACTGGTTGTGGTATGCCTTCTATGTTTAATGATGAAATTGCAGTGAAAGGATTGATTGATTTAGGCATTCCAAAAAAAGATGCTTTAGATTATTGTCCTATCGGATGTGTAGAAACAGGAGTCCCCGGCAAATATGGGCATCGCGCTACAGGAATGACTTATGTAAACTGGGGGAAAGTTTTCGAAATTGTATTATTTCACGGAAAAGATCCTAAGACTGGAATTCAATTATTTCATTTGCAAGAAAATGATTATGAAACCTATGATGAACTTTGGCAAGCTTGGAAAACTGCTTTAAAATTTTATTCGGATATGGCAGTTGAATCCGACAATATTTGTGATGCTTCATTAGAAATCTATGACGCAGATCCATTTGCATCTTGTTTCATTGACAACAGCATGAAATTAGGCAAAACATTAAAAGCTGGCGGATGTAAATACGACGTAATTTCTCAGTCTAATATTGGACCAGTTATCGTTGGAAATAGCTTAGCTGCTATCAAAAAACTAATTTTTGAAGAGAAGAAAATTACTTGGAAACAATTGATGGATGCCATAAAGGATAACTGGGAAAGCGCAGAATCTATGTATATTCGAAAGCTTGTCCTGAATGTTCCAAAATTTGGAAACGATGAGGATGAAGTGGATGATCTAGTAAAAGATGTCTTTAACTCTTATCTGGAGTTATTACCTCATTATAAAACATTGCGTACTGGAAAAGGTCCGGAAATATCATGTTATACCATGTCTACAAGCAATATTACTTCTTACGTTCCAAATGGGTTTGATGTTGGTGCTACACCAGATGGCCGCCTTGCTGGTTCTCCATTAAACGAAGGTTGCTCTCCAACACAATCAACCGATACACATGGACCAACTGCAGTTATAAATTCTGTTTCAAAGCTTCCAAATGACAAAGTAGCTGCTGGTCAATTATTAAATATGCGTTTTGCACCAGGAGCTTTAGCAGGAGATGAAAATTTAGATAAATTTGACGCGTTTTTAAAAGCCAGTCTTTTAAAAGGAATCTATCACAATCAATTTAATGTTTTATCTAGTGAAACACTAAGAGAGGCGCAAAAAGATCCGAATAATTATAGAGATTTGATTGTAAGAGTTGCTGGTTATTGTGCTCAATTTGTATCTTTGATGCCTGAAGCGCAGGAAGCAATTATTGCACGTACAGAGAATGAGTTATGATATGAATAAAGGATTAATTTCTACACTACAGCACTATTCGACCAAAGATGGTCCAGGAATTCGCACCACTGTATTCTTTGTTGGATGTAATCTACGATGCACATGGTGTGCAAACCCTGAATTGATCGAGCCAACAAAAAAACTAATGTACTATAAGCAGCACTGTATTCATTGTGGGGCTTGTTCCAAACTTGAACCTCATGCAATCCAGATTTTTAAAGATGGTTGCCATATTGACCGCACCAAATTGCACAATATTCAAAAAATTGTAGAGTGTTGCCCTAAAAATGCTTATGAAATCAAAGGAAGAGAAATCTCTGCAAAAGACTTAGTAAATCTACTTTTAAGAGATAAAACTTTTTATGAAGTATCAAACGGGGGTGTTACTTTTTCAGGCGGTGATCCAATGCTGCAAGCTGATTTTGTAAAAGAAGCAGCACAACTTTTACATCAAAATGGCATTCATGTTGCCTTAGACACTGCAGGCAATGTTCAATGGTCAATTCTAAAAAATCTTCTACAAGATATTGATTTGATCCTATTTGATATAAAGGCAATTGATCCTATTTATCATAAGGAATGCACAGGGGTAACTAATGAAAAAATCATAGAAAATGTCAAAAAGATTGCACAATTGAAAAAAGATTTATGGATTCGTCTTGTTATTGTGCCAGGATGGAACGATGATTTAGAAGATATTGAAAAACGATTTCAATTGATCAATTCACTTGGAGATTGTGTTAAACGAGTTGATATTCTAAAATATCATAATCTTGGTTCCAGCAAATATGAGCAATTAGGACTGAAATACTCTATTTCTAAAGATACATCTTGTTCTGATACTTTAGTTCAACAGATCAAAACGATTGCTCATTCCTATAATGTAAAGATTAATGTTGATAATTAATCAAAAAGATTAAACATTCAGTGACTTAATTTTTAAGGATATGTTTCTATTTTTAGTATAGAAGATATCCTTTTTCTTTTATCTGTTTATTTTTATAGCATTAATTCTTATTTTTCGTTACACTAAAAAAGATATAAGAGAAATATTATGAATTGGAGAACCAAATATGAAAAAGAAAATAACGTCTGTTTTTTGTATATTTATTTTATTAATAAATATTTCTGGATGTGGTATATCACTTCAGGAATCTTCTATCTATGAGGAGCCAGAAAACTGGGCCTATTTAGAAATAGATAAAAAAGCATTAGCTGATGTATTCTTTATTTGCCCTACTGTTTTTGGAGGAAACGAAAATACATTTAACATGTCTCTAGACGATAAAGAAACAAAAGAAGCTTTTTTAGGTGCAACAAATATGGAAAAAGGGATTTATGATCAAGACAGTCGTTTTTTTGCCCCTTATTATCGTCAAGCAGGATTAAATGTTTATGAACTCGAAAAAAGTCAAAGAGAAACTTATTTATCTATTGCATTTGCTGATATCAAAGAAGCATTTCTTTATTACATGGATCATTATAACTCTGAAAAACCTATTATTCTTGCAGGTTTTTCCCAAGGAGCCGACATGTGCATTCGATTATTAAAAGACAAGCAGGTCCAAGAGGAATTAGATGATCTTTTGGTTGCCTGCTATGCTATTGGATGGAGCATAACTAAAAAGGAATTAAGTGAAAATCCTAACCTTAATATGGCGCAAAAAGAAGATGATACAAATGTAATTATATCTTTTAACAGTGAGTCTGAAAAAATCAATGATTCATTGATAATTCCTTCTGGAATGCACACTTTATCAATTAACCCATTAAACTGGAAAACTGACAATACCATTGCCCAAAAAGAAGAAAATCTAGGTGCATGTTTTACAAATTATGAAGGAACCATCACTACTGAAATATCTCAATTTACAGGAGCTTACATCGATCCACTACGTGGTTCCTTAAAAGTTCTTGATGTTGATCCAGAGCAATATCCTCCTGTACTATCTATTTTCTCTGAAGGGATTTATCATTTATACGATTATCAATTTTTTTATCGCAATTTACAAGAAAATGTAAATGTTCGTTTGAACGCGTATTTAAACGAACATGATTAATAAAAACAGAATAAGGAGAACTTATGAACTTCGATACTAACAAATTTGTAGAATATAAAAAATTACAAGATACAACTAATATTCAAGATTGTTATCAACACACGATTCAAGCATTAAAATATATTTGCTCTAAGCTCGAAGAAGAAATGACGAATTATCATTTCATGAATCGATTTGTTGAAAACCAAATGAATTTTTCTTATTTTCAGCTTACAAATGATTCTCTCAAAAATAAGAAGTTAAAAATACAAGTTATTTTTGTACATAAAACATGTACGTTTGAAGTATGGATATCCGGATATAATAGAAAGATCCAAAAAAAAATATTATTCTAGTTTACCAAATGAACTAGATACATTTGAAAAATGTGCAGATCCTTTAAAAAATGATTATTTATTAAAAAAGAAATTAAGCAGAACTCTTACCAGAGATGATATACAATCAATACTTTTAGAAATAAAAGATACAATAAATTTATTCAATAAAACTTTTTCCAACCAATCGTATATTTAAAAAGCTTATTTTCTAATTAATTTTGGCTTCATTACTTTATAGGACCAAACAAAATAGATTATATTATTAATTAATCGAAAAAAGGTTATCCTTCAAATCACATAAAGGATAACCTTTTTTACAAATACTTATTCAGATTTCAAATCTAATTTTATTCTCTTTTAGATTTTTTATATTGATAAAAGCTCATTGATGCAAATACAGCTAAAATCAATACAATGCCAACAACCGGTTGTTTTAATGCAGTCAAAATAACCATTACATCAATACAGTCATGACCAACACCACTTACACCATATGCTGCAAAATCAAATAATCCAAATAAGAATGCAGAGCCAACGATCAATAAGAAGCCATAGATAACACCAGCAATAACAGCTCCTCTTCGACCACCAGTTGCATTTCCCATGATACCGGCAACACCACCAGTGAAGAAAGCACCAATAATAGATACCAATGGTACTGCACCGAAAGCAAATGAACTAACAACCATACCTAACAACATACCAACAACTGCACTAACAAATCCAACCATCAATGCATTTGGAGCAAAACCAAATAATGCTGGAACGTCTAATGCAGGAATTGCACCAGGAACAAGTTTATCAGAAATACCTTTGAACGCTGGAACCAATTCGCCTAGGAACATACGAACACCCTGTAACAAGATCAGAATACCAGAAGTGAACCCTAATGCTTTCAATATACCGTATACGATATAGTTTGTATCTCCAGCATATTCACTAACTGCTTCTGGTCCTGCAATAATAACAACCAATAGATAGAAGAATCCGATTACAATTGAAACAGAAACTGAAGTGTCTTTGAAGAATTCTAAAGATTCTGGCAATTTCATATCTTCTGTGCTTTTTGATTTATCGCCTAATAAACCACCAATATAAGCACTTGTTACAGTTCCTAATGTTGTTAAATGCCCGATTGCGATAGTATCTCCACCAGTGATTTTGCGTACCATAGGTTGAGCAATCGCTGGCAAAGTAACCATAATTACACCTTGCAAGATACTACCAACAACAATGATCATAGTTTCACTAAAGTTTGCTGTATACAAGGAGAATGCTAATACGATAGAAAGGATCCACATCATATGTCCTGTTAAAAAGATATACTTTAAAGGAGAAATACGAGCTAAAATAATATTAACTAAAAATCCAATCGCCATGATCAATGAGCTTGTGCTAGCAATTAATGGAACAGCTGTCTGCATAGCCCCTACAACTGCTTCACTTGAAGTAGCAAATCCAGATAAATGGAATACACTTGAGAACAAGTCAACAAATGGACCAATTTCCGTAGAAATCAAGGTAGATCCTGCAGATAAAACCAACATACCTAAAGCTGTTTTTAATGTCCCTGAGAATACTTGTCCAAAATTCTTTCTTTGAAGAATCAGACCGAGCATCGCCACCAGACCAAGGACGATTGCTGGTGTTTCAATTATATTTAAGAAAAAATCTAGCATCTGTCTTATCCTCCAATCTTTTCAAAATACTCACTAAGTTTTTGTTTCATTTCATTTACATCAACAATATTTCGAACAAATACAACATTGTCTTGTTCTGCAAAATTTTTTTCAAATTCATAAGTTGTAACAATGAAATCACATGGTTTGCTCTTTACTGTACCCATGTCCCAATGTTCAATGTCATAATTTGACTTGCCTAACTGCTTCATAGCATTGTCAACTGTCATTTTCATGATCAAAGAAGATCCAACACCTAAACCACACACTGTAATAATTTTCAACATATTCTTTTCTCCTCCATCTCTAAAATTATAAACAATCAATCATTGTACGATATTCCTGGATGTATTTAGCATTGATAGCATCACCTTTATCAAGGTTACTAGATACATAAACAGGTGGAATATAACCATTTTCTACACAAATCTCTACTGTACGAGCGATAATTGATTCCATAACAGCCATACCTAATACCGTAGATGTTCCACAGAAGTTAGCCTCCATTCCATCAATTGATAAACATGCATCTCCGGCAACACATTTAATATCGATCAATACGTCTGCCACTTGCTGAAGAGTCTTTCCTGAAGAATGACGAGAAGTAACAGCGCTTCCGAATTCACGAGAGCTTAAAGCAATAACTTTCATACCTTTTTCTTTCGCTGCCAAAGCCATATCAACAACACCAGCATTTCTTCCTGAAATAGAAACAATGATCATAGTATCTTCACTGGATGTGTTCTGCAGATCAAGATATTCACCACTAATACCTTCTACTCTTTCCTGCAATGTAGATAGTTTTGCTTTTGGGAATAAAGCCAAATGAGGAATCAACAAAGCATTAACTGGTACTAACCCTCCTGCTCGATAGAACACTTCCATTGCGAACATTTGTGAATGACCACATCCAAATGTGTGGATCACACGTTTTGCTAAAACAGATTTTGCACAATATTGTGCAGCTTGTTCGATTGTATCTTTTTCTTCTGTAAATTGTCTTTCTAACTGCTCTTTAATAATGTCATAGTATTCATTTTGTTTCATTTTATTTTCCTCCCTAATTGTTTTCTAAACATTTTTCAACACTTGCTAACAATTCTTTTTTTGTTGCGTTATTTGTCGCTAATTTTAAGAACGATTCATTTTGTAGCAACATTGCTACTTGCTGTAACATTTCCATGTGTGATTCTGGATCAACTGCGCCTAATGCAAATGCACATTTAATACGCTGGTTATCAAAATCAGTAAAATAAACTGGCTCTTTAAATGTTACAAACGATAAACATGCTTGATGAACATAATCCCCTGGGGGAGCATGAAACAAAGCTACATCAGGCAATAAAATCATATAAGGGCCTAATTTTTCAACAGTTTCTATCATTTGATGAATAAATTCCTGTTCACATTCATTTAACTGAACCAAAATATCTCCAGCTACTTTTACTGCTTCTCTCCAATCAGTAGCTCTCACATCGGTTTGAATATACTTTTCACCTAGAATTCTCTTCATTTATTTCTCCTGGTATATATAAATTAGCTCATTCAACTGAGTAATCTGCATATACCTTTT
>ENA-ORTH01000724-ORTH01000724.1-human-gut-metagenome-genome-assembly--contig:-NODE-724-length-39309-cov-3.441382_pt1 | contig 39309 bp, 27 predicted proteins | sample MGYA00241914_ERZ509192 | MGnify/ENA primary metagenome ERZ509192 (study PRJEB26280, sample SAMEA2338826) | human gut metagenome | biome: human gut; feature: human-associated habitat; material: faeces... | reverse complement strand
TGCCAAGTGTGCGGGCATGGGAGTTTAGGGTATAGACCGCCTGAACCGGATCATCCCCTGTCACCATAACAAGGTTTGCCGGGTCCAGATTGACCGCTACACCGGTGGAATGAAGTTCATCCAGGAAATGTTTTAAGGTAGCTGCGGTTTCCGGACCGGTTTCAATGGCAAAATGTGCGTCCAGAGAATCCGCATACTGTGCCAGTTCAAAACATGCCTGCTGCATCACCCCATAACGTGGATGACTGGGATCTGCCGGTACAACACCGATGTGTGTTGTTACAATATTGGTTTCCAGATCTTTTGCAAGCTCCAGAATTCGTTTAGATCTTTCGATAAGCTCCGGATTTTTTTCTTTATCACCAAAACCATGACCCAGATCGCCGCACAAAGCCGAAATCACCAGACCATGATCCTTGACCATCTGCAAAAATTCCCGCCGTTTTGCATGGCTCATCTTTTCCGGAGAAAGTTCCCCCTTTGTGGCATATACCTGAATTCCCTGCACACCAAGGGAAGATGCCTTCTTTAATGCGGTAGGGATATCACTTCGGAAGGATTCCAGCAGCACACCAATGGAAAAATCGTACATGACAAATGCTCCTTTCAGCTGTTTAATCACTGGATTGACAAAATTTATATCTTTATTATATAATGGGCACAAATTACAAGTAAAGAAAATAATCTGCCATAAATTAACACAATCTTGCTTTTTTTCAGGAAAGAAGGTTTTTTTACGAAACGACAGACCTCCTATGAAAATATTCAATTTACTGACAGCAGCTTTCCTGTTATCTTTCATTTTGAGCATCTAAAACATGACGAGGACTTCATGATCCACTGGCAGAATGACCTGGAACTTCTTTACCTGGTGGATGGAGACGCTGAAATCACCTCCGACCATCAGCGCTGTACTTTTTCTCCGGGACAGATTGCTGTTATCAACTGCACCTGCCTCCATTCCGTTAAAGCTATCAACCAATCCTGTTCCTATTACTGTCTGATTGTAGGGCAAAATTATCTGGAGCAGCAGGGAATCCCCATCAGTGAACTGGCATTCTCCTTTCAGATTGATGATCCTGTGCTTCAGGAAAAATTCCAAACAATCTGTACCGAAATGTCTCAAAAGCTTCCCTTTTATAAATCCGAAGTAAAATCGGCTGTGCTTTCTATCGCTGCCAAATTAAGCCGAAATTATTCTTGCCCGACAACTGAACCTTTTTCTCAGGATCACCGCCTTGCCATGGTAAAATCTGCCATATCCTATATTCAAAAGCATTATGACAAACCGCTGACCATCGATTCTATCAGTACCGAGGCAGGATTCAGCAAATATTACTTCTGCCGCTCCTTTAAGGAGATTACCGGAAGAACGGTGATTGATTATCTGAATCTGACTCGATGCAGCCACGCCCAAAGCCTTCTTTTATCCGGCAGCTGCAATGTCAGCGAATGTGCAGAACAGTGCGGCTTCCAAAATCTTTCCTACTTCTCCAAAACATACCGGAGATATATGGGACATAGTCCATCCAATCAACTTTCCAGCATTCTTAAATAGTCCGACAGCAAAAAGCCACTGGGAATACCAGTGGCTTTTTCTTATTCCGTAATCAATTGAGAGGAAATTAAGTGCAGATTTCCCGCTTCATCATACTCTGCCTTTATTTGATAACGAGGAAGTTTTTGTTCGATTAATTCCTGCACTGCTGTATCCTGTTCATAATTTTCATATACTGGAATCCATTCATCCTTTTCATCCAGTACACCGCCTGCACTCAATTTTACATAGCTTACCTGTGCAGTATAACCGTCCTCGGTCTGTTCGATCTGATGAAAATATGGTTCTGTCACAATCGCTCCACCACGATGCGGCGGCGTATAAACTCCCTGCTCCTCATGGTAGGTATAAATTGTCGTATTTTCATGGGTACAAGAAACCCCTTCTCCCCAGATTTTCTGGATTGCTGTTTCAATCCATTCTTTCGGCGTAAAGGAATCGTCCATAATGCTAAAAATCAATGGAGCAAGAAATTCGTCATTCTCTGGATAATCCGGATACAATTCCGGCTGAGAATTACAGGTATAAGTATCTGGTACCATGTTAAATCCTGCATCAAGCTTTACCTGATTATCCAGTTCCTGCGGCGATGTATATTCTCCGGTATCTCCGGCAAAAACAATCAGGGAATAAAGTTCGGGATATTCTTCTATCACGGTTTGGTTTGATTCCAACACGGTGTCAACCTGCTTTTCTCCCGGATAGGTCATCAGGCCGCGCAGTACTGTAAATTCTTCTTCCGTAATCGGCTGGTTATAAAGATCAGGCGCTTCATAATGGCCATATCCATCCTCTTCCAGCGTTACTCCTCCCAGAGAAAACTGTCCACCATTCAACAAAAAGCCAGCTTCATAAAGTCCATTATTACAAACTGTTGCCGCTACGCTGTTAAGCAATGCCTCTACCGATTCTTGATCGGTTAAAGAAGATTCTGCACTACTATCAGGTGTCAGACTTAAATTGATAATGGCAAAACCTTTTTCTATTTTTACATCAGCAAGATCAAGTCCATCTTCCGCTTGATACAAATAACCGATTGCAGTTCGTATGAGCTGTCCCAAGGTATCCTGCGGGCTTACCTCATAATAATGAACCGTATACCCCTGCCTTTGAGCATCGTAGACACAAACTTTCCATCCGTTTGGGGCATTTCCTGCCGGAAAAAAAGGATTCATTTTGAGTATCATAATCTTCTTCCAGAGCTTTTGCTGTCAGTGCCCCATTTCCCTCGGTGTGTCCCAGCACACCAATATCCAATGGATGAATTTCCTGCTGAGTTTCTGCATTATTTTCCGTTTCCTGGTCGCTTTCCGCGATCATGGTATCTTCGGTTATCACTTCATTTTCAGAGTCGATCCCTTGTCTGTGGCAGGCTGACAGAAAAATGGTGGCTGCTAAAGTCAAAATGACCATTTTGCTGATGGTATTTTTCATCCTGTCACCCTCCTTTCCGTCGCAAATCAAATTTCTTACAAACATCTCTTGTTATTATTTCAGCACTTTCACTTTAAAAAGTCAATAAGTTTTGTCAAAATACAATTATTTTCCCTATAAGACAATTTTGGGACAAATATCTGCCGTTTGTATTACTTGTGGATATCGATATCTTGCATGATGCTTTCCGGAATTTTGCTGTGTATTCTTTTTCTTGTCTGAGCAAACAATAAATGTTACAATAAGAAAAGAAAGGAGGAGAAACAATTGGGCAAAAAAATATACATTGCAATTGATTTAAAATCATTCTATGCATCAGTGGAGTGCAGAGAACGAAATTTTGACCCGATGACCACCAATCTTGTGGTCGCAGACGCCAGCCGTACTGAAAAAACCATCTGCCTTGCTGTCTCTCCTTCCCTGAAAGCTTATGGGATTCCGGGACGTGCCCGCTTGTTTGAGGTAATTCAGAAGGTTCAGGAAGCAAATGAAAAACGCAAAGCAAAAGCTCCGAACCAACAGTTTACCGGCTCTTCCTGCGATGACAAAGAGCTGAAATCTCATCCGGAACTAGCGATTGACTATCATATTGCCCCACCGCAGATGGCGCATTATATCAAAATCAGCGCACAAATCTACAAGATTTATCTCAAATATATCGCTGCGGAGGACATCCATGTTTACTCCATCGATGAGGTATTTATGGATGTCACAAATTATCTTGCGATGTATCAGCTTTCTGCCCGGGAACTTGCCATGAAAATCATTCTGGACGTGCTGGAAACCACTGGCATCACTGCCACTGCCGGTATTGGACCAAATCTTTATCTGTGCAAGGTCGCTCTGGATATCGGAGCAAAGCACATCAAGCCGGACAAAAATGGAGTCCGAATTGCAGAACTTGACGAGATGAGCTACCGCCAATCTCTGTGGACCCATCAGCCTATCACCGACTTCTGGCGGGTCGGACGCGGGTATGCCAAACGTCTTGCCGAATATGGAATGTACACTATGGGAGATGTGGCCCGCTGCTCCATCGGAAAGGACACTGACTACCGAAACGAAGAACTGCTATATAAGCTCTTTGGCATCAATGCTGAGCTACTCATTGACCACGCTTGGGGATGGGAACCGTGTACCATTGCAGACATCAAGGAATATCGTCCGGAGAATAACAGCATCTGCTCCGGACAGGTTTTGCCATGTCCTTATGACTATGAAAAAACCAGACTGGTCGTTCGAGAAATGGCAGATTCCATGGCGCTGGGATTGGTGGACAAGGCCTGTGTTACCAATCAGCTTGTCCTTACCATCGGCTATGATTCGGAAAATCTCAAAAAAGGATATCGCGGCGATGTTACGATCGATCGATATGGTCGTCCAATCCCCAAACATGCACACGGTACCATCAATCTTGATGCCTTCTCTTCTTCTGCCAGAAAAATTGTAGACGCTGCGTTGACTCTGTACGACCGCATTATGGATTCAGAGTTAACCGTTCGTCGTCTGAGCCTCACCGCAAATCATGTAATCAGTGAAACCGATATTCCTTCCAAACAGGTCTGTGAACAGCTTGATCTCTTTACCGACTACGCTGCTATCGAAAAGCAGCAGCAAGAAGAAAAAGAACAGCTAGAACAGGAAAAGAAGATTCAGAAAACCATGCTGTCTATCCAGAAAAAATTTGGAAAAAACGCCATCCTCAAGGGAACTAATCTCAAGGATGGCGCAACAGCCAAAGACCGAAATCAGAAGATTGGAGGACACCGGGCATGAAGCATCCATACGAAGATATCATCCATCTTCCGCATCCAACCTCAAAAAAACATCCCAGGATGTCCATTCACGACCGCGCAGCACAGTTTGCTCCCTTTGCTGCGCTAAGAGGATACGACACTGCCATCCAAAATGCCGGAAAACCGGTGATTCAAAAACCGGAACTGGATGAAGATTCCCTGATGAGGCTTCAGCAAAAACAATTTATTCTGATAGAACATCAGGAGCTGCATCCCCTGATCGAAGTAACCTATTTTCAGCAGGAAGTGTCCAGCCAAAGCGGATGTTATCTTACGGTGCAGGGTCATTTTAAAAGAGTGGATGAGTATAAGCAGGAATTGGTTCTTACTGATCACACTGTGATTCCTTTGGATGATATTCTTGCAATCGACAGCGAAATTTTTAAATCTATCTTGTAACACAAAAAGCCGGCGTCTGCCGGCTTTTTTAATTAGTAGTATTTGTTATCGATCTTCTCTGTCAAGTTCAAAAACCAGATGTGGCATTTCCTCTCCATGATAGATCTTGACAAAAGATCCTGTTTCCTTCATCCCAATTCGTTTTGCAACTGCAATGGACTCTGTGTTCATCGGGCGAATGTCGCAGATCAGTTTCTCTACCCCCATTGTCTCAAACGCATACTCTGCCATTGCTTTTGCTCCTTCGGTTGCATATCCGCATCCGCGCGCATTACCGTTTAAGATATAACCGATTCCCCAAACGTCCTTTCCTTCTATGTTTTCTCTTAAAATGCCAATCTGTCCAACAACTTCACCGGTCTCCTTCTGGATTGCCAGAAGATAATCGATACCGTGATCCTGATATCCTTTTTTTCGTCTCTCAATCCATGCCCGAACATCATCATCCGAAAAATAATGCCCCCAGATTCTGCGAACTCCTTCATCCCGCATCATCTTCGCAATGACATCAAAATCATCATCTTCTACTTTTCGAAAAATAAGGCGTTTTGATTCCAGCATAATTTTCCTCCATCCTTTAGCTGATGCTGTTTTATGCACCGAAAAATCCACTCAGTCCAATTGCAACAAGAACAATACCGACAACACGAATACTTTTTTCGATATTATCCAGATTTGCATTTACCGAAAGATCTGGATAAACCGGATTAACCACAAACATAAGTCCGGACACAATCCATCCTAAGTTAAAGAAAATTCCCTGCTTTAACAAGATTGAAAGCAGAAAGGTGCCGAGCAAAACAATTGCTGTCGTGATAATCTGTTGTTTAAAGGTAAATTTAATCATCTTTTTTCCCCTCGCAAAAATGAAAATTGTTTTGGTTTTATTATATCATGAAATCTTTCTTTTTAAAACGACAAATTCCAAAAGAATCTGCTTCTGTCAATAAAAAAGTCTTGCCGACCAATTAGCCAGCAGAACTTTTCTATATCTCATTTATTTACAGCTTTATAATTTCATCAAAACGGTTAAGGTAATCCTCTGCCCAGTTATGGGATATCACAATGCGGGTGATGCCATTGTGGTTAAAGATAAAGTTGTCGATCAAAGCCGCATTCTCAGGGTCAAGACCTGTGGTTGGTTCGTCGAAAATCAAAATCTCAGGTTTTCTAAGCATGGTACGGGCAATGTTAATACGCTGGCGTTCACCACCGGAAATGTTATCACCAAAATCCCCAAGAGGAACATCCCCAACTTGTCTAGCCAAGGCTGTTAAGTTTAGATCATTCAGCAAATTTTTGTACTCGTCGGAATCTTTCTTTGGATTACCGCTGAACATGGTGATATTGTCATAGAAGGTGGCATTGAACAGGTATGGCGTTTGCGTGATAATTCCAATCTTTGAGTAGATCTCATTTTCGGAAAGTTTTTTGATATTTTGACCACCCAATAAAATATCGCCCTCATAGTTATCGAAATATCTTAGCAGCAGCTTAAACATGGTGGACTTACCGCTTCCGCTTTCACCGACCACAGCATAACATCCGCCTTGACGAAATGTATGGCTGAATCTATCGTAAAGTTTCTTTTCTCCAAAGGAAAAGGATACATTCTCATAGGAAATATCCGTTGGTTCAGCTAATGGAATACCGCTATCATCCGGGATCGGCAGATTTCTTTGTTTTTGCAGCTTCTCAACGACATCTTTGCTGGAACGAATGGTAATAACATAATCCGTGATATTGGTAAAGGCATTTGAAAGGCTTGTAAAGTAATTGGAGGCTGAAAACAGCATACCGGCTGCAACAAGTCCCTGTACTGCCAAATAGCCGCCAACACCCAGGCATACGATATTGGAAAGTCCGGCTACGGACATAAGGGTCTGGAAGCTCATCGTACTTACAAAACCAAACTTACGGAAATATTTCTGACGATTTTCGCTGGCATGATCATGTCTGGCTTGAAAGTCATCCGTACCGTTTCCTGTACGAATCACCTCATAACCCTCGATGGTTTCCTTTAAAACATTGGTGTATTGTTCCGTAGCAGCGGAATACTCCCCTCTCAGCTTTTTCTCTACGGTTGCAAAAGGTTTGATCGCTACCATTGGAATGATAGCCATTGCAAGAGCTGCCACCAACAGCCAAATATGTAGTGTCCACAACATGTAAGCTGAGGAAATAATTGCAAAAACGGATGAAAACAAATAGGGGAATACTCCTAGATAATCGTTTTTATACATTGTCATATCTGTCGACATGAGGTTTAAATAAAATGCATCATTCTCACCACGAAAGCTTTGCAAGGGACGTTTCAGGATATTTTTTATAATCTCGCTTTTCATGGTCATTTCACCATTAGAGAGATAGGCAAATCTTGTGTAGGTGGCAACTGCAACTTCCAGATAGCACAACAATGCCAAAGCCACTGCCCACCCCATTTTGTGCAGATCACCGTTTGTGGCAAACTCAATGATCTTACCATTTGTATAGGCCATTACCGCTATGATTACCGACTCTAACGCGTAAAGGATACAGGTTAGAACCATCAGTATTTTCCCTTTTTAAAATAATGTTTTCATCTGTAAACTTCTTTCCCGTAGTTAATATTTTCTCTATAAGACATATTAAATTAAAATAATTTAATATGTCTTAAGAATCATACATTCTTTTTTATTATACCATATTCTAATTAAAAAAGAAATATCATATTATGAAAGTTTCCCATATAAACCTTCTTGTATAGCTGTACCATCTTCTCAGACAAGCTTCATGTTCTTCCTTTTAAAATGGTGTGTGCAGCTTCCTTGTTATATCTCTTTTATTAAGTCGTTCTTTGCTGTTTCTAGTATATTCTAGTCCAATTAAAAAGGACATAGCATTCTACGCAATTTTTTGTGCGTAAAATGCTATGTCCTTATAAAAAATCCAATTCCTATTACCCTCTATATTATTACGCCTTTGTCTACAAACCCAATCAGCGCAGAAATCATTTCAGTTGAAAATTTCTTTTCACGATGGAGACAGCGATGTTTATTATAGAATGTCAATATTAAAAAACTCTTTTAAATTTTTCTTGCCTAATTCTATATTTATATCATCATGTAAAACACTATAGATATAAAATGACTGATAAAAGTATTTCTTGCTTTCTTCCAATCTTCCTTCAGCATAAAAAGCGTGTCCTAACACCGACAATAAACCACCTAAACAAGAAGTACATCTTTCTTCTATGGATACTTCTAACCCTAGATTAGCAGCAGCTATTGATTCTTCATACTTTTTTTCTAAATACAAACCGCGTGAGCAATTATATGAAATTAAAATGACCAGCCCATTTGCTTCTTTTAAATTCATCAAATGTTTTTCTATGTATTTTAGCAATTGATTATAAACATCAATTGCTTTTTTATTTTCTCCCGCATCCGAATAATTTAATGCAATTTGATTGATGATTTTTATTTCTTCTACCGTATAATAATTTTTATCGATTTCTTCTATATCAAACTTTGGAACGGTTAAATAAAGAGCTTCAAACAGCATTTTTTCTTTTTCATCAAAAGTATATGATCGAATATCTTCTCCATCCAGATAACCAAAAGCTATCTTGGATCTTAAAATAAACTGCCTGATCAGATGATCATCCTCTGAAACGATTCCTTCTAATTTTTCTAAATATTGCAGTCCATCTCTTTTATTTTTAGAAACATTGCAGGAGATAATCTGGGATTGCAAATTTGAAATTTCCAGTTCGTTTTTACTGAGCAAAGCATAGTAGCGATCTCCAGGTAAATTCAAGCGCTGTAACAGAGCATCTAATTTATTTTTAGCTGGTACCTGTTTACCACTTTCAATTCTGGAAATTGTAGATGGTTCACAAATGCCTTCACATAATTCTTCCTGTGTCAGTCCTAATTCTTTTCTTTTTCTTTTGATAACCTCTCCTATAAATAGCTCCTTCAACCTTATCTACCTCTCTGCTACATAATGTCTTTTTCTCGTCGAATATTATCCTAAGTTTATACTTCCATATTTTTATTGATGTTGGATATGAAAGATTTACAATGTGCTCATATCTGCTTGTCACACATTATACCCCTTTATTTTCCTATATAAATTTAAGGCGAGTATTATCATAAATAGACTTCGTTTACGCTGTACATTTATTTTTAGCTGAAAATTTATATCGTTATTATAACACAATCCTTAGAATTTATCATTATAAAATATAAACTAGCAGAAATAAAGCATCTTATAGATAAAAAAAGAGCGGCTATAATAGCCGCTCTTTTTTATGTTATGATATCCCGGTTCTAACATGATTTATTGTTATGTACTCGTGGTATACCAACATATCCCATAGTAAAATTTTACTGATAACTATGTGATTTATTAAAATTTATTTCTTGTTCTGGATATATTCATCGATGGAAGCAGCAGCTGTTTTACCTGCACCCATAGCGAGAATTACGGTAGCAGCGCCTGTTACAGCGTCACCGCCAGCGTAAACGCCTTCACGGGTGGTAGCCATGTTCTCATCAGCGATCAGACAACCATGTTTGTTTGCTTCCAGACCTTTGGTTGTGGTTCTGATCAGTGGGTTTGGAGAAGTACCCAGAGACATGATAACAGTATCAACTGGGATCTCGTAGTTGGAACCTTCAACTGGGATTGGACGACGACGACCGGAAGCGTCTGGCTCACCCAGTTCCATCTTGATGCACTCGATTGCTCTAACGTTGCCGTTTTCATCGCCGAGGATCTTAACTGGGTTGGTCTGCAGAACGAACTCGATGCCTTCTTCTTTTGCATGATGAACTTCTTCTTTACGAGCTGGCAGCTCAGCTTCAGAACGTCTGTAGATGATGTACACGTGCTCAGCACCCAGTCTCATAGCGCTTCTTGCAGCGTCCATTGCAACGTTACCGCCGCCAACAACTGCTACGGATTTGCCTTTGCGGATTGGGGTGTCGTATTGATCCAGATATGCTTTCATGAGGTTAATTCTGGTGAGGAATTCGTTTGCGGAAGATACGCCAACGAGGTCTTCGCCTTCGATACCCATGAACATTGGCAGACCAGCACCGGAACCTACGAATACAGCTTCAAAGCCCATATCGTTTACCAGTTCATCGATAGAGAGAACTTTACCGATAACCATGTTGGTCATAACTTTTACGCCCATTTTTTCCAGACCTTCAACTTCCTTCTGTACAATTGCTTTTGGAAGTCTGAATTCAGGAATACCATAAACCAGAACGCCGCCTGCTTTGTGGAAAGCTTCGAAGATGGTTACATCGTAGCCTTTCTTAGCAAGGTCGCCAGCACAGGTCAGACCTGCAGGGCCTGCACCGATAACAGCAACTTTGTGACCGTTGGAAACTGGTTTTTCGATCTCATGTTTGCCGTTCTTCATATCCCAGTCAGCAGCAAATCTTTCCAGACGGCCGATTGCAACTGGCTCACCTTTGATACCGCGTACACATTTTGCTTCACACTGTGTTTCCTGTGGGCAAACACGTCCGCAAACTGCTGGCAGAGCGCTTGTTTCTTTGATTGCAGAGCAAGCATCAGCAAATTTGCCCTGAGCAATCAGGCTGATGAATTTTGGAATCTGTACGTTTACTGGGCAGCCGCTTACACATGGCATGTGTTTGCAGTTGAGGCAGCGCTGTGCTTCCTCGATTGCCATTTCTTCGGTATATCCGTAAGAAACTTCTTCAAAGTTTCTAGCTCTTACTTTTGGGTCCTGCTCCGGCATAGGGAGTTTTGTCATACACATATTAGGCATTGTGAGCACCTCTCAGTCTGCAATGTTCGCTGTCATGTTGTTCCTGTGCTTTGTTTGTGCTGTTACGTTTCATCAGCTCATCAAAGTTAACCAGGTGGCCATCAAAGTCTGGGCCATCAACACATGCAAATTTGATTTCGCCGCCAACGTTAACACGGCAGCCGCCGCACATGCCAGTACCATCGATCATGATTGGGTTGAGGGATACGATGGTCTTGATTGCTTTTGGTCTGGTTACTTCAGAAACAAACTTCATCATTGGAACTGGACCGATTGCGATAACTGCATCGTACTCTCTGCCTTCATCGATCAGCTGCTGAAGTTTAACGGTTACAAAACCTTTTTCTCCGTATGTGCCGTCATCGGTCATAACGTAGAGGTTGTCTGCAACTGCGCGCATTTCGTCCTCGATGATAACGATATCTTTGGAACGGAAACCAGCGATCATATCAACATGAGCGCCCATAGCATGCAGTGCTTTTGCCTGTGGGTATGCGATTGCACAACCTACACCACCGCCGATTACGCAGACATTTTTGAGTCCTTCCAGATGGGTTGGGATTCCCAGAGGACCAACAACGTCCTGCAGGTATTCGCCTGCTTCCATAGCGCCAAGCATTTTGGTAGAACGACCAACCATCTGAACAATCAGAGTGATGGTACCTTTTTCTCTGTCATAATCTGCAACGGTCAGAGGAACGCGCTCGCCCTGTTCGTCGATGCGGAAGATAATAAACTGACCTGGGAGAACTTTTTTAGCAATAAACGGAGCTTCTACTTCTACGAGAACAACTGCTTCGTTTAACAGCTTTTTGTTTACGATTTTATACACTTGCAATCTCACCTCTCGAAAAATTTAGACCTATGCCAAACAGATGCTGTCCGTCCTTCTTCCCAAACTTCGGACAGTCCCTGTTCTGTTCATTGATCGTGCATTCCAAAGCATTCTTTTTTCAATCAAACTGCTTTGTCCCCACTGAATAGTTTACCGTTATCTCGTTAATTTGTCAACGATAATATTATACAAAACGTTAAAAATTACACAAATTCTTTTTTCATAAGTTGTCTACCCACATTTTCATTTTCTTTTCTGCAAAAACTCTTCCCTGACTTTTTATGTTATATGTTATAATATCCTTATCTATTCTTTCCGGAAAGGGACTTATTTATCATGAAAGAACTTTATTCTGAAATATACCATAATCTTCAAAAAATTGATTTTGAATCAATCTGGCACGGTTTTTCTCCCTGCGAGTTTGCTTTGTATGATGAGCACAAGGTTTATTTTCTGGACGGAACGCAATCCGTTGATAACCGCTTTCTTGGCAATACTTCTATTCTCTATGATGGAAAGCCGCTTGCAATCTGGAAGGTAACAAATCCAAAGCTTCAGAACCCCATCCTGTTAACGACAAAGATTGTGCATGAGATGTTTCATTCTTTCCAGAAGGAACAGCATGAAGAAAGATTTCCGGATGATCTTATGATGCTTTCTTATCCGGACGATGCCGTTATTCATACGATTCGGCAAGAGGAAAATAAACTGCTTGCCTCGATATTCCTCGAAGGCGATACCAGCAAAAAGGAAGCGATTCTTCAAAACTTTATCCTGCTGCGAAAATATCGGGCAGAGAAAGTCCACAATATCATCAAGCAAGAGTTTTTGGCAGAAACAATTGAAGGAATGGCAGAATATGCCGGCTGTATGGCTTTAAAACAGCTCTCCCCTGATCATTATCGTCAAGTTATTCAAAACAACATCAACATCTTGGCATAAGTCGCCCCTTTCTTCTTTAATATTCGAAAAATGAGTTACTATACCGGTTCTATGCTCTGCCTTGCTCTTTCGGAGACAGACACTTCCTTCTACCACGAAATTGGGAAGCAAAGCCTTTCTCTTTTTGAACTGATTTCAAAGGAAGTCCCTCCCCAATCCACTTTTATTCCGCCTTCCCCCATCTTGATCAGAATGTTGGAAGAAAGTCATCGTCAAAAGGAGGAAAGCCTTTCTTCTTTTTTACATACCAATCTCAATTATACCTCTGTACAGGCATCCATCTGCGGCTACGATCCCATGAATATGTGGAAACTGGGGGACTATCTTTTCTGCTCCCATTTTGTCCTTCTCGAGTGTGATTCCGGGACAGAAAAGTTTTTAAAAGGTCCCGTTGCACTTCTGGTTTCAGATAGTTGCAACCATCAAATTAAAGGTTATTTTCAGAGAAAATGATATGAAAAGAGGTCCGGAAAATTTCCGGACCTTTTTGCTACATAATTTCAATTCGATAGGTTGCGCTGTACATACCGTCTTCGGTTGTTGCTTTTACAGTAGAGAATCCTGACTCAATTCCAGTAAAGACTCCCCGATTATCAACCGAACCATACAGGCTTCCTCGGGTTACACTCCAGGTAACATCCTGTCCTGTTGCATTGGACGGAGAAAACACAACCTCCAGCTGAATGCTCTTGCCGGCATCCACATAGTTGCGGCTGGAACGGATTTTAATAGAAGTAGTCGGAACAAATCCCGAGCTGGACTCCAGTCCGCTGTTCTCTTGGTAGATGTTTTCGTTGGTGCTTGTATTGGAAGTAGAAGTTGAGCTGGACACAGATCTGCTGCTTCCGCCGGTAACATTTACCTCAATGCTTCCGCCCTGATCTCCTGCTACCACAGTGATTCGGCAGGTTCCTGCTCCAACGGCAGTTACAACACCGTTCTTATCGATAGTTGCAACATATTTATCGCTGGTGGTGTATTTCTTCTGCACCGAGGTATCGCCAGTGATTCGGATTCCCAGTTCCTTTTCGTCTCCAACCTTCATATCAAGCTTCTTGTCTTCCGGATCGGTAAAGGTAATATATTTTACCGTTCCGGTTTTGTTTCCATCCGAAACGACTGTTTCACTGACCGGACCGGATGGTCTGGAAGAAGTGTTGCTGGAGGAACTGCTGGAACTGCTGCTGCTCGAAGAAGAACTGCTGGACGAACTTGTAGAAGTATTCTTGCTGCTTCCCGTAACGGTTACATCGATGCTTCCGCCCTGATCTCCCGCTACTACGGTAATCCGGCAGGTTCCTGCTCCAACGGCGGTTACAACACCATCTTTATCGATGGTCGCAACATTTTTATCGCTGGTGGTATACTTTCTCTGTACCGAGCTGTCTCCGCTGATCTTGATTCCCAGTTTCTTCTTATCTCCGGCTTTCATGTTGAGCTTCTTGTTTTCTGGATCAGTGAAAATAATATATTTTACTGTTCCGGTGGTATTTCCTTCCACAACAACAGTCTCGCTGACCGGAGCGGATGGTTTGCTTTCCGAAGAGCTGGAAGAAGAACTACTGGACGAGCTGGAACTGCTGGAAGAACTTTCTGTACTGCTGGAGCTGGAAGAAGAGCTTCCCGAAGTTCCGCCTTCTACTGCGCAGGATGGACCGTTCGACGCATTCAAAGTGCTTCCTGTGCTCTGAGTGCCGGTTCTTCCTGCATACTCAGCGCCAGCGCTTTCCAAATAGCTTTCTACTGCGTCAGCAACTGCCTGTCCTGCTTTTTCCTGATAGGAATCTTGCTTCATCTTGTCGTAATCACTGCTGTTTGTCAGGAAGCCAACCTCGCTGAGGATGCTGACAAACTGCGGATCGCGGTTTACATAGAAAACGTCATATTTTGCGCCGCGGTCGTTGGTCGAAAGTCCCTTGGATGTTGCACTGGACATCTTCGCCGCCAGTGTCTTAGAGAACGGATAGAAATAATAGCATTCCGAACCGTAAGCGCTCTTATTTGTTTCCGAAGAGTTTGTGTGGATACACAGATACAAAGAAGAATCAAAGTTCTTTGCCTGTGCCAGACGGCTGTCCAGAGAGGTTGTTGTTTCATAAGTTTGCAGCAGATTTACCTCTGCACCCTTTGCTTCCAAGGCAGAAGCAATCTCTTTGGAAAGTTCCCAGTTAATCTTTTTCTCTGGCCAGTTTGGATCGATATCGTCCGCTACACCAGGGTCGGAACCGCCGTGTCCCGGGTCAACTGTGATACGAGCACCCTTGATACCGGTTGGATTATTAAAACGCAGAACGATATTTCCATTTTCATGGTAACCCTTATAACCGAGGAAGCCGTTGTCATCCAACAGTTCCAGTTCCAAGGTGGAATCATTCCAGGTTGCGCTGGAGAACAGTGGGTTTTTGCTCAGCTGCAAATCTCCCGGTGTGCTGGTGGTATTCTGAAACTCAAACTTGATCTTACCGGTCGAATAATCCGGCAGATAGGAAACCGGATAGTCCGACTTGAGGATCACATAGGTAAACTCACTGTTTGCCTTTACGGTCATATCAGTAATTTTATTATTCTTGATCGAAACTCCACTGGTAACAGCTTCCACATCATCGCAGTAAACACGTCTGCCGGATGCAAGCTTATAATAGTAACGATAGGTGCTTCCATCCTTGATACTTACCTTGTCACCGACCACATAATCCATTGTTCCATAAGGCATTGGATAACATTTGGTGTCCGGATAGATGGTATTTTTATTTACCGGGAAGGTCAGTGCCTGTTCCGAAACCACCTGAACCAGAGTTCCGTCACTGATCTTTTTGGTGCTGGAGGTAGAAAGCTGTGGTTTCTGGTAGTTGAGGACTGTAGCATCACTGCTTCCGTAAGAACCATTATTGGAGGAGCTGCTGGAAGAACTCGAGGAATTGCTGGAAGAGCTGCTCGAGGAACTTCCTCCCTGATACAGGATTTTTGCACCGGTCAGAGAATTGGTCTCTCCATTTTTGGATGCGGTTACGGTAATATTTCCCATATTAGAGGAAGCAGTAAGATTGGATACACGATATTCACCTACATACTTGCTGCATCCATATACACCGGAGTTCTGGCTTGTTTCTTCCAATGCGATCATCTGTCCGTTGACCGTTGCAGTAACATCTGCACCCGGTACCGCGATTGCAACAATCTCAATGGTATCTCCATCCGCTACGCTTCTGGTTCCCACTGGATCCATATCGATCAGGACATTTCCGCTCGCATACTGGTCAGTACGCTCACTGTATGTACCAGACTGAACATTCTCTGTTTCTGCATCAGCACTTGCCTGCGCAGTCAAAACATCCTGGGTTTCTTCTGTATCACTGCTTTGGGTCTGTTCTGCAGCGTCTGCTTCTTTTTGTACCTGTGCTGTCTGAAGCTCCTGCTGCTCTGTCTGTTCTGACTCAGAGGTATTGCCAGATTCTGCCCATGCTTCTTTCAGATAATAGGTAGTGTAGTTTGGGTCTCTGAGCAAGGTTTCCAGCGAATTAAATACACTGCCGGAAAAAGCTGATTCCTCTGATGCAATCTTCCACTGATTGGCAAGCTCATCGTTTGCACCCCAACCATTTTCCCAGACACCTGCTTTGGAAGATGCATGACTCATGTAAGCGGTCATGCCACACTGGGTAAACAGATCGTTCCACCAGTCAGCCACAGTCTGGAATGGAACAGAATCACTGGAGATCGCTCCATAATTTTTAACTACAACAAAATCACAGATTCCCTCTTCAATCATCGCTTTGGTGTCTGCGTGATGTGCTCCCAGAGAAGTCTGAGTATAGTTTAAGGAGATACCGTCCTCCCGTTCCTGTGTTGTTGCCCAAACCGGATTGAGTGCCAGACCTACTGGAAGAGAAGCATTTGTTTGGCGAATGGTCTCTACCGCATTTTCAACCAGAATCTGAGTGTTCTGGGTCATATAAGTATCCAGGCTGACATTCTCTCCCGAACGGGTGAATTCATCGTAGCTGTTTTCTGTTTCCGGATTAAGATAGCCTTCTAACAGAATACCATCCAGCTTTGATTCGGATGCAAGCTCTGCAATCTGCTTTGCACTCTGATCGAGAGTTTCTGCATTGACAGAACGCATATACTGCATGCTGCCATCCCCTGCAACAAAAGAAAGATCGTATATGCCATAAAGCTGCATACCTGCTTCATGAACAGCATCGGAAAGACTTCCCAACACATCAAAGGAAACCATTGGGCAGGAAGAATTCCAGAGGGTACCGTACGCATTTTCCAGATTGACAAACAAGGTGTCCAGCCCCATCTCGGAAGCGGACTGTACCATATCCTCAATTTCCTGGACTGCCTGTTCCTCATTGACTTCCACAGTAACAGTTTGTGTCTGCGCGTTCTGTGCTTCTCCAGACAAACGCTGTTCTGCGGCTTCAATTGCTCCGGAAAGCTCGGTCAAAAACTCTCTTCCCGGCTCAATCTGTGCACCCTTCATATCCTGTGGAAGAGAAAAGCTGGATGCTGCAGCATCCGCAGTCATCAGTTTTGCTTCTGCTACCTGCGTCTGCTGTTCTTCTTCCTGTTCCTGCTTGATTTCGGTCATCGCCTGCGCGACTTTCTGCTCCTTTTGCTGCTGTGCTACTGTTTGTCTGAAGATAACAACTGCAAAGATCGCGATAATCGTGATTACTGCCATCACACCTGCTAAAGGTCCGATGATTGATTTTTCTTTACTGTTTCTTGTCACAGTTTCCGGCCTCCTGTCTACGTCCTTGGTTGTTTTTCGTCCTTTCGGCCGTTACAAAACATCTTTAAGGTTTTCAAGCTCCTGCTTTACGTCCGATTTTACATCCGACTGCGGTTTAAATACCGAGTCATAACGGAACAGCGAGAATCCCTGGTAATGGTCCTCTTCCCTTGCTGTTTCAACCATGCGTGCCAGAAGGTCATCGTTGTTTGCCCATTCCCATTTGCCGTTTCCTGCAAAGGTGTCTTCCAGTCCGATTTTATACGGAGCCAAACCGACATAGAGTTTGACATCATTCTGAATCAGGTCATTCCATGCTTCTACGGTTTCTTCATAAGGACATGCGCTGTTCTGGAATCCAAAATAAATCTGTGGACAGATATAATCGATGTATCCGTCCTCAGTCAGCCACTCTTTTACATCGATGAACTGGTTGTTATAGTTGTTGTCCATATTTCCCTGTGGGCTGATTCCAAACACGATGTCCTCGTCTTCTGCCTTAATCACAGAGTATACCTTGCGAATCAGATTATTGACGTTTTCTCTTCTCCACTGTGCCAGACTGAGTTTTCCGCCATTTTTCTGATAAGCCTGATAGTCTTTTGCATCGAATGCAGTATCGGTGGTTGGATAGAAATAATCATCAAAATGGATTCCGTCCACATCATAGTTTTCTACGATTTCCTGTACACCGTCTGCAATCAGCTTCTGCGCTTCTTCACTTGCAGGATTATAGGAGGTTGCTCCGTTATATTTGATCGCATCCCCTGTTTTGAGCATTGCATGAACCGGATTTTCTGCGCTCAGTTCCTGATTGGTCGCACTGTTGCGCACTCTGTAAGGATTTACCCAAGCTTCCAGTCTCAAGCCCTTCTTATGAGCCTGTTCCACCATAATTTCCAGTGGATCAAAGCCTGGATCTTTTCCCTCTGTTCCTGCTGCAAGATAGGACCATGGGAAAATATCCGATTCGTACAATGCATCCCCAAATGGTCTTACCTGTGCAATTACAGTATTTAAGCCCAAAGCCTTGATATTATCAAAAGCTTCGCTGATATTTTTGGTAAACTGCTCTTCTCCCACGCTCTTATCTCCGGTGGTCAGCAGCATTGGTTTTAAATCAAGATAGGAAAGCCAGATTGCCTTTACTTCTTCCGGATCTTCCTTTTTTACCTCAGAAGAAGTGCGGCTGTTTCCAAGATTTTTTACAGTAACTGGTGTCAACAGATCACCTGATGCTGATGGGTTTTCCATCACGTAACCTTCCTGAGGGTCCTTTGCATTATCCACAACCCAAAGCTGCGGCTGAGCCTCTGCCGAGGTCTCATCCTTCTGTGTGGTGCAGCCAACAGCCGAAAAAGCCAGCACCAGCGCCATTGCCAGCGCTAAAGTTTTTCCATAATGTACCATGTATTCATCTCTCCTAACCATATTTTCATCGACATGGTTTTCCTTACAAGCAGTATATGCCGTCTGCAAGATTTTCCATTCGCCAATCGAGTGTCATTCCTAAAAATGTCATAAAAATAATCAAAACTATTCATGATTTATGATATCACAATTTTTAAAAAATGACAAATTGTTTCAAAACAATTTCCAAAATGTTTTCATTTTCCGTAACTTGTCGTACAAAAAAGAAAGCCGTAATATTTTATACAAAAAAATATTACTATCTGATATAGTGTCGTTTGATTGCAAAAATCATGCATCTTTTTTCTTTTGTGGACAGAAAAAAAAGAGAGGGCGTTTGCCCTCTCTTTTTATGCAGAATGCCTTAAAATTATTCGGTTGGCTGCGGATCGGAAGATTCCTGTTTTCCATCACCCGGCTGAGGCAAAGCCTCTGTTTCATTACCAGATTCTGTTTCTTCTTTTTCCTCTGCTGGCTTTTCTTCAGGATCTTTTGGTGTGGTTGTTGCTGCAGACTGTGCTTTTACCGTAATTTCGTAGGTAACTGGTGCACTTTCATTTCCTGCTGCATCCACTGTTTTCAGAACCACAGTATGTGTGCCTTCTGCCAAGGTCAGTTTTGGGGTATCGCCGGATAAAGTCTTAAAGGTTTGTTCCTTGTCGATCTTTACCTGTACACTGACCGGACTTTCTCCAGCTGCTGCCTTTGTATAACCCACAGTAAAGGTTGTATTTGGTTTTGCCTGATATTCTCCTTTTTGTGTCTGTGCGTTATAAACAGGATCTGCTTTGTCACCATTTTTTAAGGATGGAGCTGCTGGTTTGGTCACATCGATACGATTGATTGCAACATCCTTGGAGATAGCATTTCCTGCAGTATCGCTTGCCATAATAGTGTAGGTTCCATTTTCTGTTGCGGTAAAGCTGTATCCGTTTCCTTCAGTCAATGAAACCGGTTTATCGTTATGGATTACCTGTACTGAAGCCACACTGCTGTTTTCATCGGTTACCGAGAAGGTAACAACATGTTTTTGCTGCCAGCTGTCATTTTTGCTGGTAACCTGAATAGATGGAGCAGTCTTATCGATGCCGGTAACACTTGCTGTTACTGTGGAAGCGTTTCCTGCGTTATCAGATGCACCGATGACATAATTGCCATTTTCGCTGACAGTTGCCTGATATGCGCTTCCCTGTGTCTGCGCTGGAGCGCCTGCAAAAGTAACGCCTGCCATACCGCTGGATGCATCTTTGTTTCCATCCGCTGCATCGGTTACAGTCCAGGTAATGGTTGCGGTCTTGCGGTCTGCGCTGTAAGTGATGTTTGGCTGAGCAATAACCGGAGCGGTCTTATCCAGTTCTGTTACATTCACTGTTACAGAAGCTGTCTTGCCTGCCTGATTCTTTACCGTAATGACATAGTTTCCGTTTTCACTTGCTGTAAACAGATAACTGCCATCTGCCTGCAGAACTGCTGCAGTGCCGTTTTGATCGGTAACCGAAACAATTGGGGTACCGCCATTATCACTGACAGTCAGTTTGACAGATGCACTGCCATTTGCTGCGGAAACTGTACCGGCAGAGATGGAAGGCTGGATATTTCCTTTAACCTCATCCACATAGACTGTTGCAGTCGCCTGATTTCCCTGTTTATCTTTTGCTGTCAGGGTATAGGTTCCATTTTCTGTAGCAGTCAGGGTGTAATTGTTGCCGCTGCCGCTGATTGTTCCCTTATCGGAGGTCAGAGTCACTTCAGAAGCTGTATTATCCGAATCAGAAACGACAATCGGTACACTGACCTGAGTTGCGGTATCGTTTGCTTTGTGTTCTCCCACCTGAACGGTTGGAGGAGTCGTTTTTTCTGCGATGCCGCTGACAGTCAGATCCACGCTAACACCCATGCCGTCCTTTGTTGCAACAATAACAGTATAAACACCGTTTTCTGTTGCGGTGAAGGTGTATTTACCTGCACCAGCCGACTGGATAGATGCACCGCTCTTATTTACCTGTGCGGATGCAATCTCTGCTCCATGAGTATCAACCGAAATAGTTGTGGTTGCATTGGTGTGATTGCTGCTGACCAGATTTGTTGTGTCTGCTAAAATGGTTGGCTGCTGTTTGAGAACGACATTGACTTTCTGTGTCAACTCGTTGCCCACTTTATCCACTGCCCTGATGGTATGCTCACCTGCGGTTAAACCGCTCTTCTGATACAGATAGGTGTTGCCATTGTTGGAAGTGCGGTATACCTGCTCGCTATCCACATAAACAGCATTCAGGTTTTCGTCTGTTACGTTAAATTCCAGATTTCCGTTGTCATTCTTCGTTACTGCGATTGTCGGTTTGGTACTGTCAATGTTTTCAACCTTAACCGTTCTATTTTCTGTCTTTACAACAGCATTGCCATTCATGATGGATGCTGTTACGGTATAGGTGCCGTTTTCGTTAACAGAAACGGAATAACTGTTGCTTATTCCCTGTACTGTGTTTGCCGGGCTTAACTCTTTGTTTGTCGGGCTCTGAACACTGACTTTCAAGGACTGACCTGTTACCAGGTTTGCATCTACATTAAAGCTGATGACCTTGCTGGTTGTCAAAGTATTCTGATCCGATACCGTTGGTTCCGAAATGGTAACCGTCTGCTCTGCCGGAGAAGTAGTCTGAGGCTTGATCATCACGTATTGGGTCTGGCTGAGATTTCCTGCACCATCCATTGCAGTGATCTTATAATTTACATCTTGTTCTGCGGTAAAGGTAAAGGTTCCATTTTTCTGATCGGTTACAACCATCTGTTTGGTCTGGTCATTTTCTGGAACTGCTGTTACTGTTACACCGGAAGATTCATCCGAAGCCTTGATAGTAACGGTGGTATCCTGTGTGGTGATGTCACCCAGTACTGGAGCGATGGTATCCAGATAATAGATAACCTCTTTGGTAGACTGATTACCTGCTGCATCTTTTGCCGTGATGGTATAGGTATTTTTGCCTTCCACACTGGTCTTGAAGCTGTAGGTACCATCTGCATTCTGAGTCAGTGGAACACTTGGTGTTACTGCGACAGACTGGACTGTGACATTGTCTGTTACCTTAAAGAGCACCTCTGTCGGTTCCTTCTGCCAGCTATCCTGTTTTATCGAAGTTGTCAGAATCTCAATAACTGGTGCGGTAGTATCCGGCTGAGATGGTGTGGTCATTTCAAACGAGGATTCTGCATGGTTGCTGGCTTTATCGGTAACAACGATAGTATATCTGCCATTTGCCGGAGCATTAAAGGTATAGGTGCCATTGCTGTAACCCGGTGTATAATAGATATTGCTGCTGTTTTTCACCTGTACCGAAGCAATGCCGGACAGATTATCCGATACCTTGAAAGTGAGGGTACCGTTAGTATTGTTGACCTCGGAAATAATCGGGAGAGTCTTGTCAATACGTACGGTATAGATGCTGGTTGCACTGCTGTCTCCGCCGCTTCCACGGGTGAAGAAGTAGTAGTCCTTCTGACCCTCTTCACTGACAGTCAGCGTTCCGTTGCGCAGCTCTCTGCGATTGGTCCACTGAGAAGAGGTTCCGCCTGCCGGACGTTCATAGGAATATGCGGTGCGGTTTGTACTGTAACCGGTCAGGGTAAATACAACGTTCTGATTGGTCCAGCTGCTGTTTGGATAGCTGCCGCCGTACTGGTAATTCATATAGACCGTCGGTGCCGAAATGCTGTCACCGTAAACATCCACGCGGAAGGTTGTCTTGGAATCTCTATATCCTCTGCGGGAGGAAGTAACGGTAATATATGCACTTCCTGGATTTACCGCTTCCACAATCAGGGTATCATCGCTGCGAGTGCTTACTTTTGCGACGTTAGTATTGCTGCTGGAAGCTTTGATCGAGGTACCGTTTGTATTAACATTGATAATGCGTTCCCGACCATTGCTCATGATCTGGTTATCAATGCGATTGATGGTTACATAATCATCGTCACTGGAAGTATCCCGTACTGTAACCTTAAAGGTTGTGCTCTTGGAGGTACGTCCAGAACGGGAAGCTGTTACCTTAACGGTTGTGGTTCCTGGTTTTTTTGCACGGATTTTCAGCTGGAAGCCATCTGCAGTGACATCCGCTACACTGGTATTGGAATTGGATACGCTGATTCTGCTGGCATCGGTATTGACGCTGACATAACGTGTTGTGCCTTCATCCATATACTGATTGGAAATGCCCGACAGATGGATGCTGGAAGAACCGTTATCCTTTACAATAATGTTAAAGGAGATCGTGCTGCTTGCGTAACCGGAACGGGAAGAGGTAACCTTAATCGTTGCCTTGCCCGGTTTGAGTCCTGTCATGGTGATATGGCTCTTGGAGGTGCTGTAGGTAACCTTTGCAACGCTCGAGTTGCTGGTTGTTACCTTCAGCGAGCTGCCGTTGTGGTCGATACCTACGACTTTGGTGTCACCGATATCCAGATACTGGTCGTTGATATCATACAGTGTTACCTTCTTATCTTCGCTGCTCGAGCCGGAATCCGAACCGCCCGAGGAAGTGCGCTTGGAAGGGGTTGCATAACCTCTGCCAGTTTCGATATACAATGGTTTTGCATCGTAATAAACGCCGTCACTGTAACAATACAGACGATTGATCTGTCCATAACCATACAGTTCGGTCGGCGCATAAGTGTAAGCATAGTTTATGATTGTATCGTTGTCATAGACAACATCACAATCTGTAACGGTTTTGAGCTTGTTGAGCTTCAGGTTTTTTATGGTCAGTGTCGTTCCTTTTGAACCGTTCACTGTCACATTAACAAAGCCCTTGCTCTGAGAGTACAATCCGCCCTCTTCCAGAACAGTATCGGTTTTGATGTTTACATTGTCCAGGGAGGTATCGCGGGATGCAAATATGCGGGAGGTTCCTTTTTTATTTTCTACCGTCAAAGCTCCTGCATGAACATCATACAGTTTTACCCAATCCGAACCGCTGTTTACATAGATAGTTCCCTGTACATCAACATTCTTCAAAGTAACTGTATCGGAAGGGACTTTGATATAAAGGTCACCGGTAAAGGTCTTGTTGCTGATGGTTACATCACCAACATCAATATAACCGTTCTTGTAAATTTTCGATTCGCTGTAAGTGCCTTTTTTACTGAATCTTGCACTGCTGTACGATTTGTTCGCCACTGGAGTTGGAGTCGGTGTTGTAGAAGTTGGCTGTGCAATCAGATTTGCTTCTTCTTTTGCTACTGGCTGTTCGCCAACCGGCTCATATACTACATTGCTCACCTTTTCAGGCTGTACAAAGCTTTCCGGAGTCAGCACCGATGTGGTAACAGTGCTCTGTGCAGAACTGCCCTGATTCTGAAATACATTTGAGCTGTCTACAAACTGATCTTTCTGAGAGCTGCTTGCACTTGCGGTATCTTTATTTTCTGTTGCTGCAGAAGAGTCTGTTGTTTCCGGTTCTTCCACCACTTCTTCTGTCTGTTCGGTGTCCTCAATATCCGGATCAACATCCGCTTCCACTTCGGAATCGTCCATCAGGTCTTCGCCCAGATTGTCTTCATCCGGTTCTGGTGCTTCCAGTTCAATTTCCTGATTAGAAGCTTCCTCCTGTCTTGGACGAAACAGATCACATCCAGTCAAAGTGCTTGACGCAAGCAGAAGAGCCAACGCCAATGCAATTGTTTTTGAAAATGCTTTATCATACTTTTTCGGTCCCATAAAAACGCTCCTTCCTTTCTAAAATATCAGAGCTTTTCCTCTTTGCCTAAAGTAATTTCTCCTTTACCAATAAGACGTTTCAAAGGCCTGTTTTGTTACATCCTTTTACAAAGCTTTACCATTCATTCACAGTTTTGTTTTAAAATTCCGACCTTCTTGCCATCTTTTGGTCCTTCTGTCATATAGGTGTCCTACAATCGAAAAATTATTGCATTCAAAAACAAAAATTTACACAAAAAGCCCTCTGACTTTTTTGGGACAGAGAGCTTTTTTCTTCTACAGGGGGTTTCCTGTTTATCTCTCGATCCAGAAAACTTCCTTTTTACCAAGATATTCTGTTTTATTAAAGGTAAGCTGCACCACCCACGGCATCCAGCTTTTGATTCTCATAAAATCGTCCATTCCAAAGGAAGGATCAAAATAGTTGAGAAGAAGGCTGATTGCGGTTCCATGTCCTGCAACTGCTATCGTCTTTCCTTCATATTTTTTCAGCAGTACCTCAAGGGCCTGAACCACTATTTGCTGTACCTGCTGCAAACTCTCGCCTTCGGGCAAAGCGTAAGAAAAGTCCTCCCACTGCCGTTTGCAGTATCCGTTAAAATCCTCCACCCAACACCCGATCTTGCGTTCTCTGAAATCTTCTTCCAAAAGAATCGGCAGATTCAGCAGTTCTGCAAGCGGCCGGATCGTTTCCTTTGCTCTTGGATAGGGACTGGACACAATCACATCAATCGGCTCATGGTGCAAAAAGGAAGCCATCTTTTTGCTGTCTTCCCTGCCTTGCTTTGTCAGCGGCGCATTTTCCGGTTCTGTATGAACATCGCTGTAATCGGGCTGTGCGTGCCGAACCAGATAAATGGTAGTCATCCTGTCCCCTCCCTAATTACAGTTCTCCTAAAGAAGCTGCCTTTAGATAAGCATTGATAAACTGATCGATATCGCCATCCATCACGGCTCCGATATTGCCGCTTTCACAGTTGGTGCGGTGATCCTTGACCAACGTATACGGCATGAAGACGTAAGAACGAATCTGGGAACCCCAGCCGATCTGCTGCTGTTCTCCCTTAATATCCTCAATCTTTTTCAGATGTTCCTTTTCTTTAATCTGTGCAAGCTTTGCCTTGAGCATCTTCATTGCAACCTCTCGGTTTTGATGCTGGCTTCGCTCATTCTGACAAGCAACCACAACGCCGGTTGGAATATGGGTGATACGAATCGCGGACTCGGTCTTATTAACGTGCTGACCACCTGCACCACCCGAACGATAGGTATCCACCTTCAAATCTGCAGGATTGATCTCGATATCGTAATCATCATCGATTTCCGGCATAACCTCCAAAGATGCAAAAGAAGTCTGTCTGCGTCCGGAAGCATCAAACGGAGAGATTCGAACCAGTCGATGAACACCGTGCTCCGATTTCAAAAAGCCATAGGCATTGGTTCCGGTAATCAGGATAGATGCGCTCTTGATACCTGCTTCCTCTCCTGCCAGATAGTCCAGCACCTTTACCTTAAAGTGATGGCGCTCACTCCAACGGGCATACATGCGGTAAAGCATCTGAACCCAGTCCTGTGCCTCAGTGCCGCCAGCTCCTGCATGGAAGGTCAGAATTGCATTATTTGCATCAAACTCGCCAGAAAGCAGCGCAGACAACTTTTCTTCCTCAATCTTATCCACGATATCCCGGATATTCTTCTTGATATCCTGCAAAAAAGCTTCCTGTTCCTCTTCGTTTGCAAATTCCTCTTCTTCTGCAAGCTCCAGCATGGTCTGAGCATCCTCATACATTGTAACCAGCTCATCATAGGAGCCAATCTTTTCATTTACAAGCTTCTGTTGCTTTAATACCTGTTTTGTATTTTCAACATCATTCCAAAAATCAGGTTTTGCAGCCTGTTCGTCCAATTCTCTCTTTTCTTCCAGCAAATTTTCGTATCCCAAAGCTTCTTTCAGGTACTCAATCTTTGGCTGCTGTGCCTGCAATTCCTGTTTTAAATCTTCGATTTGAAGCATCATGCTTCCTCCTGTTACAAAATTTATAAAAGCTCTCATAGAAAACCAGATGATCTCTTTCTTTTCATTATAGTGGAATTGATAAAAAATGTAAAGACTGCACCCAGTTGTTCCCTATCTTTAAATAAAGGGTAAATCTTGCCTTCAGGTTATGGATTTTTTTCGCGTTATATAGTATCATTATGATATCGCATAATTCAGAAAGGTTGATATGAGAATGAACTATAAAGGTGTTTCCTGTCCTGTCTGTGGTCGGGAATTCAAAGAGGGCGATGACATCGTTGTTTGTCCGGAGTGTGGTGCTCCGCATCATCGTTCCTGTTATAAACAGCTCGGTCATTGCGCTTTGCAGCAGGAGCTTCACGAAAAGGGAATGGAATGGAAAAATCCTAATGAAAAAAAAGCCCCTTCCAATGCCGGTATCCAGCCTGACGAAAACGGCAACATCATCTGTCCAAACTGCGGACTGTTCTGCAAGGAAGAAGATGTTTTCTGTCCAAACTGCCGCTTCCCGCTAAAAGAACAGCCGCAGCATCATGGTCGTCCTGTTGTGGAAAATCCTTTTGAAGGACAACCACAAAACTCCATGGGACTAAACAGCATGTTTGAAGCCATTTACGAAGACGACCAGATCGAGGGCATTCCTGCTAAAGACTTTGTTTTTCTGGTTCATCAAAACTACGCTTATTTCCTGCGCGTCTTTAAGATTTTTTCTCAGCGTGCCAAGGCCAAAGTCTTTAACTGGGCAGCATTTATCTTTAATTTCGCCTATTTCTTCTACCGCAAAATGTATAAGATCGGCGCAATCCTGTTCGGATTCTATATCCTTTCCAACATTCCATCGGTGATTCTTTCTTACCACATGGTAAAACAGACCCTTGCTGACCCGATGCTGATGTCCTCCTTCCAGTTTGACCTCACCGGTCTGGAATGGCTGGTCATCCTCTCCCAGATTTTGATGTACGTTCGATTTGGCGTTGCAATCTACTGCGGCTTTACCGCAAACCGTCATTACTATAAACACTGTCGCAAAAAGATTCAGGATCTGCATTCTGCTTCCGGTAATTCTAGCGACAACGTTTATTACCAGACACTCTCCTCCATTGGCGGTGCAAGTCCTGTCAGTGCAATTTTGATCGTGGCATGTGTCATTGCACTGATGTTGATTTCCAGCATTATTATCGTTTTAACCTTATAAGATCTACTGAAAACACCCCTTGCTTATCAGAAAAATTCTGCTGAGCATCGGGTGTTTTTCTCTTTATCCTACAATTACTCTAAATTTATCGGATAAAACGCACTGCCTCTTTGTCCATTCCTCCAAAGAAGGAAAAATGGCGCATATTTCCTTGACAAACTGCTTTTTTCTGATATAATAACTTTGTTGTCGTGAAACTGCGGCAAACCTTGCCCTGCATAACCGGCAGGGCCTTAAGTCCAAAAGGAGGTGCTTTTACAATGGCAAAGCTTAACGAAAATTATGAGACAATCATGATCTTCAACACCAAAAACGGTGATGATGCAGTCAAAGCTCTGGTTGAAAAATTCACAGCTCTGATTGAAAAACACGGCACACTGGAAACAGTAGAAGAATGGGGTAAACGCAGACTGGCATACCCAATCGAAGACGAAGTAGAAGGTTACTACGTATTCGCTACCTTCAACTGCGCTCCTGAGTTCCCAGCAGAACTTGACCGTAACTACAAAATTACCGACGGCGTTCTTCGTTCCCTGATTGTTAAGAAAGACAACTAGGAGGATTTATCATGCTGAACCGTGTAATCCTTATGGGAAGACTTACTGCAGACCCTGAACTGAGAAAAACAGCATCAGACCTTTCGGTAACTTCCTTCACGCTTGCAGTAGACAGAAACTACGGCAAGGGCGCGGACCGTCAGACAGACTTCATCAACTGTGTTGCATGGCGTCAGACTGCGGAATTTATCAGCAGATATTTTTCCAAAGGCAGATTGATGGCTGTGGAAGGTTCTCTGCAGGTTCGCAATTATGTGGACAAGAATGAGAACAAACGACAGGCAGTAGAAGTTTTGGTTGACCAGGCATTCTTTGCTGACAGCAAAAACTCCGCTCCTTCCTCTTCCGCTGTGGACGATTTTGGTCCACCACCACCGCCTTCCCGCTCCTATGGGTCGTCAGCTGCTCCGGCGGCAACTTCTTTCCAGCAAAATGCTCCTGCAGCAAGCTTTGGATATTCCAGCGGCAGTGCGGAGGATTTTGAAGAAGTCAGTGAAGATGAAGAAGATCTTCCATTCTAAACCGATACGGTCTTTGTAATTACAAACTTTAAATTTTAAGGAGGTTAAGTTCCATGGAAAAAGAAAGAACTGAAAGAAACGACAGACGCAACAGAAAAAGCAGAAAAAAAGTTTGTGCGTTCTGCATGGATAAAATCGAAAACATCGACTACAAAGATGTTCCAAGACTGAAAAGATATCTGTCTGACAGAGCTAAGATCATTCCACGCCGTGTAACCGGTACTTGCGCTCGTCATCAGAGACAGCTGACTGTAGCTGTTAAACGTGCTCGTCACGTTGCTTTCCTGCCATACGTAGGAGACTAATCAACAAACAAACACCTGCAAGCTTAAATGTTTGCAGGTGTTTTCTTTTATCCTGTTTTCCGAAAGGAAGGTCTTTATGTTACATTACGCTCCGATACTCACTCAGGACTACCCTGTTCTGACCCAAATTATGACAGCTGCCTTTGATGAGGATACACGCCTGCATACTTCCCTCCTGCATGACGGTCCTGCCGGATACAATGACGGAACTCTGATTCGAAAGTTAAATGAAAATCCTGATTTTATCTCAGAAAAAGTATTGCTGGATGACAAAATCATCGGTGCTTACACCATCTCGCATAAGCCAGAGCAAAACATTCTGGAACTTCTCTTTCTTGACCCCGATTGTGGAAATCAGGGACTTGGTACACAAATCTGGAATCATATCGAAGAGCATTTCTCCAACTGTTCCCGCTGGGTTTTGGAAACACCAAGCTACTCTACCCGAAATCACCATTTCTACACCAAAAAATGCGGCTTTCACTTTGTATGCGAAAAGCAATATCCCGATGCCACTTCCTTTATCTTTGAAAAAGAGAGAAAATCTGTTCTGGATTTTCAGGATATGATGAAGATGCAGACAGAACTTTGGGAAAAGCATAAGGACAAATGGCCACCCATGCAGCCGGAATATGGAAAGGACTTTATCCTGTGGATGATAGAGGAGATCGGCGAAGTAATCTCCATTATCAAAAAGAAGAGCATCCATGATATTATGGACGATCCTGCCGTCCACAGTCATTTTGTAGAGGAATTGAGCGATGTCCTCATGTATTACATGGACACTCTGCTTCGTTATCAGATCACCCCGGAAGAAATCTCCAAAGCCTATCAGGAAAAGCATGAGCGCAATATGGGAAGAAATTACGCGGAAGAATACAAAAAACTCCGCTAACTCTTTCCTTTTTCATACACTTCTTCCGTCAGCTTCAGTACCTTGCCCACAACATCGATTAATTCTACTAGTTTTAGTTTGTGGGAAGTCTTCTCTGCTGACAACTCTTCTGGTAAAGCGGGCAAATCACCTTCCAGATTTTCGTGGGCAAACTGATTTCTAATCTTTCGGCTAGCATCCAGTATCTCTGCAATTTCCCTATACTGCTCATAAAACTTCGGCTTATCTATTCAAAGAATCGCATACAGATAGGAGTATAGCTTTGGTTCTCCTTTTGACTTTCTCTGCGTCAGGATTGATTCTTCCTGAAACCATTCTGAAAGATATTTTAGTGTCTTTTCCAAGAAAGAATAGAGCAGAATCACCAGATGCGCGCGACTGATGCTTGCAGCCCACTCCCACTGATCGCTCTCCCCTTCCAGCCCGATCAACGACTCTGTTTTGGTAAAGGGAGCAAGCCAGGGAAATTCCGTCTCTGGCTTTACTCTAGTTTGGATGAGTTGCTGATTTGTCCGTTCCTTTTCCTGATTGACCGCCTGTGCAATCAAAAAGCAATGGTCATTTAGTGCACGCAGTTGATCCGCAAATTCTGCAAAAGGATAATAATCACTCTCATATAGTTAGTAGCAGGTCTCCTTCACTGGAACAAAGTTTCCCTGTTCGTCGAGCAAAAATCCAAACGCGCTGCTGTGCTCCAAGCCCTCAAAGAAATAATCCATACTCATTTTCCTTTCCTAAGAAAGATCAGACCGTGAAGTGAAACACCTCACGGTCTTTTTTACATTTAGATAAAGGAAATATATCCTGCTTCAATCGCTTTATAATCCTTCGGATTCTGGCTATCGTATACCACTTCCATTTTATCGTTCAAAACCATCAGTCTTCTGCTCGGCAAAACTTCCGGCAGAGTTTCCAGTTTCTCATGAATACGATAAACATGATTCTGTTCACCGGATGGAAAATCCTCAAATTTTTCTCCCTGATAGTCTTTAAGGCTGCTCTCTTCCTGGTACAGATAGGAAGCAACATAGCAATATTCCACGCCATCTTTTTCGAAAAAGTCCGGACAGAGCAGATCACGGCTTCCATTGGAAGGAGTCTGTAAAAATCCGTTGGCATTGTATTCTCCATCTGGAATAAATGCTCCTTCAAAGTTTCCGTAAATTTCACCCTCTGGAATGGAGCTGAAAGAAGCAACCAGCACACCTTCCACACCGGCAAGCTTGCGGAGAGTAAAGCCATTCATCATCTCACCGCATACCAAATCCTGTTCGGTAAAGTTAACGGCAAGATATCTCTTTCCAATGCGGGCAGTCCATTTTTCAGAAAGCGGAGCCTGATCTTCTACCTTCATTGCTGTCGGGATCACTCTGCCTCGATTGGTGCTGAACAGATATTTTCCATCCGAAGTATTGCGGAAGAAGAAATGTTCCCCATTTTCAGCTACAAAATCCTTTCCATCAAATTTCAGATTTTTATAAGCTGCTGCATGTCCATCAGCAGTATCATCATTTGTAATGGTCAGATCTGTGCCGAAGAAATGGGTGTGATAGATTGCACTCGGTACCAGGTAGGTTCCATCAAATTCTTCCACCAGTTCTTTTGGCACCGGCTGATATTTTTTGTAGAGATTGATTCCCTTTTCTTCCTGCATATAAACTGCAAATAAACGTAGAATCTCCAGCCCTACATCCAGCTTGCAGTCATGTGTTTCGCTGATTGTGAGAACTGCATTATATTTTGGAATGACATACAGCTTGCTGGTAAACTGGAAGCTGTTGCCGCCCTTCATCTGGACATGTTCACCCAGATCAAATTCCGGATCTTCCACACAAACATTGTCCCAACCTAAGCCATAACGAACGCTTGCTGTATCCTCCTGCAGGAAGGTAGTTCCCTGCATCTTTCTCATTTCTTCTTTGCTCTGCTCACTGATTACATCATTCTCTGTCAGGAACAGGTTGCCGAACTTACACAGGTCAGTCATGGTTGTTGTAAAACCACCGCAGCCCTGCAGATAGAAGTATTCTGCCGGTTTGCCGCTTTCCCGAACCAGAGGATATTCTGGATTAACCGTGGTAGAAACTCGTGTGGAATGAGCGCCAATCGGTTCCGTGATGTACTGCTTGCAGAAATCACCAAAATTCATACCGGATACTTTGGCAACCAGCATTTCAGCCAGAGTGAAACCATCGTTGCAGTAAACGGAATATTTTCCTGGATCTGCTTTCAGATAGCATTTTGCAAGATAATCATAAACTTCGTTATAGTATTCTTCATTGTCTGCTTTTCCAACATGAGTTGCTGAAAAATGTTTCCACTGAGTTCCTGGCAGACCACTGGCATGATTTAAGCAGTGACGCACTGTGATCTGGCGGTAACGTGGGTCAAGCATGGTAAATTTAGGCAGATATTCACAGATTGGGCGATCCAGATCGACCTTTCCCTGTTCCACCAGCTTCATGACAGCAACTGTACAAAAAATCTTGGAAATAGAACAAACATTGTAGGTATGATTTAAGGTTACAGGATTCTTGTCTTTGGCTCCATCCTGTCCCAGTGCATCTGCTGCAACAAGTTTACCATCCACCATAATTGCATAGGAAACAGAAGTCCATTTTCTTGGAAGATTTAATTTTAAAATATCAGAAAGCTTTTGCTGGATATTCATATCATTTCTCTCCTTTTCTTACAAAAACTGAGGGATTCCCTCTTCCTTTTTGTAGATTACCACAACTATCCAGCCTTGTCAATTCCCCTATGATGGACACTGTGCGCAACAAGACAACTTTTTTCTAAAGGATCTCCTTCTGTTGCACCTAAACTTATTCTTTTGTAAAAATAACTTCTTTATATTCAGAAATAGAGGGATTCATTCCGTTACCCCTCGCCTAAAAATAGTCTACCGGATTGTTTTCCTCTATGGCAGGGTCGGCTCAATCGAATCCCTTTCCATTCCACATAAAAAAAGAGCCTCCACTTTTGTGAAGACTCTTTTTGGCGGAAAGAGAGGGATTCGAACCCTCGGTGCCTTTATAGGGCACACACGATTTCCAGTCGTGCGCCTTAGACCAGCTCAGCCATCTTTCCATAGATGTTATTCGCTGCGTACACTCAACTTGCAAGTGCTTTATTATTATAGCACATCTCAGAAAAAAGTCAATACCTTTTTCTAAAAAAATTTGGTGTGAAGGAAAATCCTTCACACCAGACCTTATTTTTCCTTCTCTTCCAGCACAGTTTCCACATGAAAGTTTGTCCGATAGAAGCTGTCGAATACCCCCATGAGCAGTCCTATTTTTCCCTGCTTATAATAGCGGTGCATTGGGTACCAGAATACCAGAGAACCAATCAGACAAACAATCATATCCATCATGGTATCCGTTACACCTGTATCAAGTACATGCTGCGGATCGTTGTGCAAAACAAGATTAATTACAAATTCTACGATTTCCCATCCAACTGCGATCAGGGAAGCAAAACCTGCCGAAAAAACTGCCGCCTGCCAAAACTCTGCTCTCTTTACCCTCATCTTCTCTTCCCGAGGTTTGAGCAGATAGTAAACGACCAGACCACAAAGTCCAAAAATAACCCCTGTTACGGTGTGCATCAGCTTATCATATAAAGGAATCCTATCATAGCCGTTAAAGATCATTCCAATCCCATAAGTAAATAAAATATACAGATGGGTGGTCAAACGAAGCAGATAGTCCTCTTTTAAACTTAACACCTTTTCTGCAATTCGCGGAACAAAAACCAAAAGCAATCCTAACAAAGATAGAAACACATAATAAGGTGTCGAAAAGAACAGGTTATACCCCGCCATCAGCACACAAAACACAGCAAAACCAAATTCCAAAACTCGACTTTGGCGTTGATAGAGCATTGAAACAGAATTCATACTTTTCCTCCATTTTCATTATCACAGGATACTTTTAATATAACACACTTTGTCTTGTTTTACAAAAGCCGCGGAAAAATTTTTCCGCGGCTTTTTGATTATTCATAACGTAATGCTTCAATTGGGTCAAGTTTCGCTGCCTTGTTTGCCGGATAATATCCGAAAAAGACACCGATTGCCATGGAGAAACCAACTGCAATCAAGATCGCCTGCAAAGATGGACGTGCCGGGAATTTCAGCAATGCTGCTCCCGCATATCCCAAAGACATACCGACCACAATTCCGATCAGACCGCCAATCAGACAGATAATAACTGACTCTACGATAAACTGCATCCGGATCGCACTATTTTTTGCGCCCAGAGCCTTTCTGGTTCCAATTTCACGGGTTCGCTCGGTTACCGATACCAGCATGATGTTCATAACACCAATACCGCCTACCAGCAGAGAAATAGCTGCTATAACCGCAATCGCAATCTGGATGGTTCCCATCATGGAAGTGTATTGATCGATAATGGAATCCAAGCTGATCGCCATTACACCAAAATCAGTATTGCGCTGATAAAAGCGATTAAAATAATCCTCAAACTGGTTTGCCAGTGCTCTGGAATCTGTTCCCTGCTTGGTCAAAATGGTAATATAGGAAAATCCTTCTGTCGCATTGGTCAATTTCCACTGTGTAGTAATCGGAATGTATAAACCGGTAGAAAGATCCTGATCCGAAGCCATTGCTCCCATCATGGAAGTAAGCGCATCCTGTTTATATTCATAGACACCGATAATTGTAAAGGTATAGATGTCCTTGCCCAGATAAACCTTCACTTCCTGTCCTAAAGGACTTTCACCCGGCGCAAACATATTGTTTACCAGCTTATCCGAAACAACCGCTACGTTTTTGATTCCTTTCGTATCACGCTCATCAATGAATCTGCCTTCCAGCATGGTAAGATGATTTGCGGCCTGGTAACCGTTGTTGACGCCGCTGATGCTGACATTGGCGTACTTTCGTCCATCTTCAACCCGTCCGCTTCCCATTGTCTCAGAAGCACTGACTGCATCCACCACATCGCCGTAGGATGTCATAAACTGATCAATCATATCGTTGCTGATCAAGTCTTCTTCATCAATCTGTACCGAGTAGCTCATGCCTGTCTCGGATGCTTTCTGCTGGATACTGATTTGAATATTATTAGCGCCCACTTCCTGCAGAGAGGAGGTCATCATGTTGGTCATCGAGTCGCCGACCATGACAATACCGATTACCGAACCAATACCGATGATGATGCCCAGCATGGTCAGCAGTGCACGCATTTTGTTTGCACGAAGTCCGGAAATGGCCAACGAGATATTCTCTAAAAGTTGTGTCATAGACTCTGTTCCTCCTGCCTAGCTTCATCCTGCTGCCCTTTGAAAAAGCTGTCAGGCGGCAAAACTTCGTGATTAATCCGACGCTCGTCCACAACCTGTCCGTCTCGGATGGTAATAACTCTCTGGGTTTCTTCCGCAAGTTCCTGGTTATGCGTGATCAATACGATAGTCTTGCCCTGTTCCCGATGCAGACGATGAAACAAATCCATTACCAGACGTCCTGTCGAGGAATCCAACGCACCGGTCGGTTCATCCGCCAGAATAATTGCCGGATCATTTGCCATAGCACGTGCGATGGCAACACGCTGTTTCTGTCCGCCGGAAAGCTCATTTGGCATATGTCCCATACGTTCTCCCATATCAACCATTTCCAGCAGTTCTTTTGCTCTTGCGGTTCGCTGTCCTTTTGGAACACTTGCGTACAACATTGGCAGTTCCACATTTTTCAGTGCTGAAGTTCTTGGAATCAGATTAAATGTCTGGAAAACAAACCCGATTTTGGAATTGCGGATTCCAGAAAGCTGTGCATCTCCCGCCTGGTTGATTGCAACGCCATCCAGCGTATATTCTCCTTCCGTTGGACGGTCAAGAGCTCCGATAATATTCATTAATGTTGATTTACCGGAACCGGACTGACCAACGATTGAAACGAACTCCCCTTCTTCCACATTCAGGTCAATTCCCTTGAGAATGGTCAATTCATTGGGCTGTCCAATGTAAAACTTCTTAACGATTCCCTTCATATCAATAATTGTTTTTGCCATTTATTGAGCCTCGCTCTCCGAAGAAAGTCCGATGACCGGAGCTGTCTGTCCTGCTGCCGCAAAATCTGGTGTAACCTCCATTCCCGGCGTTACACTCTGTGGGTCGCTGACAATGGACATACCATTCTGGATATTAGAACCGGACACCTCAATATAGAAGTCGGTTTCCAAACCGGTAGTTACCGGAACCTCTGTTACAATATAAGTGGAAGCATCTTTACCTTCGGTGGATTTTGGCTCGACTGCATAGAGAACATCGGTTCCATCCTGTTTCTTCACAACAGAATCATAGGCAACACCAAAAACATCCTGCTTTTCTTCCAGCAAGACTGTCAGTCTGGTGTTCATACCAATGCGCAGTCCGCTGTCTTTATCGTTAACCTGAACCTCTGCTTCAAATTCAACGTTCGAATTGTTGCTGGAAGTCTGAGTGGAACCAGTGTCGCTCTTAACAGCTGCTGGTGCGATATATGTAATGGTACCGGAAATTTCTTTGTCTCCGGTTGCATCCGACTTGATGGTAACCGGCATACCTACCTGAACATTTGCAATATCATATTCTTTGATTCGGGTTGTGATTTTCAAAGATTCAGTATCTTCTACTACAAAGAGCAGGTCGTTTCCCGGCTCTCCCACCTTTGCATAAACTGCGGTAACAACACCGGAAACCGGAGCAGTAATGCTGGCATCTTCCAGAGTATTCTGCATTTTCTGGATTGCGATTTCCTGAGCGCGGTTGCTTTCTGCCGCCAGCTGGCTTCCAACCAAGCTGTCCTGCAAGCTGTCAATCTGCTGTTCAATTGCATTCTTGGTTGCTTCCTGCTGCTGTTTTGCCGACTCTGCAGACTGTTTTGCCGCATCCAGCTGAGCTTTTGCGACATCTTTCTGGACCTCTGCGCTGTCCACACCACGATTTGCTGAGCCGATACCCTGTTCTACCTGTGCCAGTGTTGTGCCGTTGCGTGCGTCTTTTGCTGCATCCAGCTGCGCTTCTGCGGAAGCAACTCCACTCTCAGCGGAAGCAACTCCACTGTATGCGCTGTTAGACACAGAATCAACAGCAGAAGATGCTGTTGCATAAGCTTCCTGAGCAGCAGTATAGTTTTCCTGTGCCGAAGTATATGCTTCCTTTGCTGGGTCCCATTCTGCTTTTATTTGATTAAATTCGATTTCTGCAACATTATAAGAGGCTTGTGCTCTCTTTAATTCTTCTAAACGGGTTAATTCTTCTTGTCCAGCGCTCCCAGCAACTGCTTTGTTATAATTAATTTCTGCTTGTTCTACTTTCTTCTTTTCTCCTGATAATTTTGTTTGTGCATTTTCATAATCTTGTCTATGTTTATCTTGGAAAGTATTCCACTCTGTTGCTGCTTGTTTATAAGCAGCTTCTGCCGCTGTTAAAGCTTGCTGTGCACTATTTTTTTGACCTTGCGCTTGTGCTACAGCATCATTATAGGCTGCTTTTGCATCGGACAGAGCTTCTTCCGCTTTATCCAGTGCTTTTTCGGCATCGGTTACATTGCCTTCCAGCTGGTCGCGGGTCAGGCGATAATTTTCTCTTGCATCCCGAACCGCAGCTTCTGCCGATTCCACCTGCAGTTTTGCACTTTCTACGCTGTATTCAGACTGGGTCACATTGTTTTCAGCCTGTGTTACACTCTGTTCTGCCGAAATGGCGCTGGAATCCAGACCATTTTCATAGTTTTCTTTTGCGTTTTCATACGCTTTGCGGCTGACTTCAATCTGATGTGCAGCCTGATTGTTGCTTGCTGTTACTGCTGCCTGCTGCTGTGCAATATCAAGCTCCAGATCATCTGTCTTGAGTTTTGCAAGCACGTCCCCTTCCTGAACAACATCACCGACCTCTACGTTAACCGATTCTACCGGATAGGTCAATGTAGAGTAGACCTTTCTTCCTGTCTGAGTTTCCACCGTTCCGGTCAGGCTAATGGTATTTTTCAGGTCCATCTGCTGCAAAGTCTCGGTCGATACAATCATCTGTGCCGCACCCTTTTGACTGGTGATCACATATCCTCCCACAACTACAACAGCAAGTGCTGCACATACGCCTCCGATAATTTTTTTCTTTGACATACACAAGTCTCCTTTTGGATTCCTAATTGTATTATTGGATTAATACAATAATATCAATTTTGTTTGAAAAAGTCAAGCGCTTTCTCCAGCTTTTACTAACTATATCACACTTCACATTTTGTTACAATCCTCAGAAAAAACGATTTTTCACCTACCTGTTTTCGTCAAATTGTGCTAGTTTACATTCATTCATACTTTGTACATAACGCATCCATAATTCCTGAAAAAAATGATGGTTTTCTCTGTTGTTTCTATTATAAAACGGAATAAAATATCCGCTTCCCTTCAATTTTTAAAATAAATTTCATAAAAAAAAGAGCACACCGTTTCAAACGGTGTGCTCTAAAAGCTTTCCTTAGATCTTTGTGATGTCGACCAGTTCTACATCGTTTACTGTACGATTGCTCATCAGAGAATTTGCCAGAGCGTTTGCAGTATCCAGTGCTGTCATAGTAACGATAGAACGTTCTACTGCACGACGGCGCATCTGTACCGAATGACGCTGTGGTTTTCTTCCCTTCTTGGAAGTAGTGATGATATAGTCGATCTTGTTCTGATCAAAGAGGGTCATGATGTTTGGTTCATCTTCTTCGATCTTACGAACGGTGTTTGCAGCGATCATGTTCTGGTTCAGAGTCAGAGCAGTACCTGCAGTTGCGTAGATGTTGAAGCCAAGTTTCTCGAACTTCTCAACGATCGGAACAACTTCCTGTTTATCGGTATCACGAACAGTTACCAGAACGCCGCCTTCATGTTTCATCTTGTAACCAGCTGCTACCAGACCTTTGAAGAGCGCTTCATCAAATGTCTTAGCAATACCCAGAACCTCACCGGTGGATTTCATTTCTGGGCCAAGCAGGGTATCGACATCGTGCAGCTTTTCAAAGCTGAATACTGGAACTTTAACTGCAACATACTCAGCTTCTGGGTACAGACCGATTCCGTAACCCTGGTCACGCAGTTTTTCGCCGAACATTATGCGGGTAGCAATCTCGACCATTGGTACGCCGGTAACCTTACTGATGTAAGGGATGGTACGGGAAGAACGTGGGTTAACCTTGATAACATAAACTTCAT
>ENA-ORTH01000718-ORTH01000718.1-human-gut-metagenome-genome-assembly--contig:-NODE-718-length-39466-cov-43.875745_pt1 | contig 39466 bp, 28 predicted proteins | sample MGYA00241914_ERZ509192 | MGnify/ENA primary metagenome ERZ509192 (study PRJEB26280, sample SAMEA2338826) | human gut metagenome | biome: human gut; feature: human-associated habitat; material: faeces... | reverse complement strand
GTGCTGGCCAAGGATCTTCCGGTGATTCCGCTGTGGAACGACAACGTCGCCGCCGTGTCCGCGACGAACGTGAAGAACGTGTCGTTCGATTACACCAATCTACCTACCTACAACACCATCACTAAGTGATGTTTCTGGACGGCGAACGAATGATTCGCCGTCCAGAAAGGGAGCTAAAGCACAGCGGGGTTCGAATCCTTCATGGATTCGAACCCCGCTGTGCTTTTGTGACTTGTTTTTGACGGTTTGCCGCTACAGTATCAACTCTGCACGTAGCTGCCCTTCGGAGACTTCCAACCGCAGTTCATCATCTCGCTATTGAATACCATCGCGCCTTCACCATGCGCCGGAACGACGATCATACCGCCATCGCCATGATGACGGGCGACACCATCCAGCGCCGCCTTCGCAGCCTCGACCGGCTCCTCCTTGGCGTACAGAACGCGATCAGAAACCTGATGCGCAGCGACTTCCTTGACGAACGCCTCACCGATGCCGGTGCAGGAGATCGCGACGGAATCATTGTTGGCATAGGTGCCACAGCCCGGCAGGGGCGAATCGCCGACGCGTCCCGGCATCTGGTTGGTGATGCCACCGGTGGAGGTGCCGGCAGCGATGTTGCCGAACGAGTCGCGGGCGACAGCGCCGATGGTGCCATGCTTCTCCCACTCATCGCCGTTGGATTGCGCCTCGCGCAAGGATTCCTGGCGTGCCGGAGTGATGAAATATTCACTGTCGCACAGTTCGATTCCCCACTCCTTAAGCAAATCATTACCGGGCTTGGCAAACATGACATGCTTGGTCTTTTCCTTGATGGCACGCGCTACGTTGATCGGATTCTTAGACGTGGTCAGACCACACGCGGAACCGACCTCGCCATCGACACCGGTCATCAGGCAGGAATCCATGGATACGATGCCTTCGCTCGTCAATGCAGCACCACGACCAGCGTTGAACTCCGGAGCATCCTCCATAACACGGATAGCCGCGCACACGGCATCCTCCGCCGGCGCACCCTGCTCCAGCAGCGCATAGCCAGCTTCAAGAGCCCTGTTCAAATCCTGCTCCACCTGGGCACGACGTTCCGGCGTATCCTTTTTGCCACGATTGCCGGCACCCGCGTGAATCACCAGCAGAATCCCGTCCGGATCAGCTTGGGCGATGTGGACCGTCGACTGAGGCAGTGCAGCTTCGTTCATTGATACCTTCTCCACTCCATTTTTATTGATTATTCGCAGATATCTTACGTCGTCCTTCGATAAGAAATGACCGAATACGCAAAAATACGTCAATTAGACCGCGTAAAGTCAATTGAAACCCAAAAGGACGGACGACGAAAGGACGGGGCGCATATGGCTCACAGAACGGCAATGATCGACGTCGGCGGCGGTTTTCGTGCGATCTACGGTGCGGGCGTGATGGACCGCATGCTTGAGGACGGTATAAGCGTCGACCATTGTTATGGTGTTTCCGCCGGCAGCGCCAACATGGTTTCGTTCATTGCGAAGCAGCACGGACGCAACCACACGTTCTACACGCAGTACGCGTTCCGTAAGGAATACGCGAGCTTCGATAGCTACGTCAAGAACCATAATTTCGCCAACCTCGACTACGTGTATAGCACGCTCAGCAATCATGATGGTGAAAATCCGGTTGATTACGCGGCTTTCGAAGCCAACCCGACCGATTTCACCGTGGTTGCGTGCAACGCCGAAGACGGCTCCACGAAGTATTTCAGCAAGTCCGACGTGGGCTACGACAATTTCGACATCCTGAAGGCGTCATCAGCGGTGCCGGTAGCTTGCGAACCGTATGCGATCGATGGCATCCCCTATTACGACGGCGGCATCGCCGATCCGATTCCGGTGCAGAAGGCCATCGATGACGGCTACGACCGTATCGTGGTGATACTCACCCGCCCGAAAGACACCGTACGCGAACAGAAGAGGGACATCGGCCCGGCCAGGATTTTGAAGCGCAGCCACCCCGAAGCCGCGGAAAAACTGCTCAACCGTTATCAGAAGTACAACGACGAAGTGGCGCTGGCCAAGGAATACGAGCAGGACGGCCGCGTGCTCATCCTCGCGCCGGAAAGCCTGTACGGCCTGAACACGTTGAGCAAGTCGTTCGAAGGTTTGGAACGCATGTACCGCGCGGGCTATGCGGCGGCCGAGGCCATTCCCTCATTCCTGAAAAGCTGAGCGTCAACCTCATGAACACGCCAGCCGATAACAACACGCACGAAAACGCCAATACGAATCCCGACGTCGGCATCACCGCGAACGCCGCAGGATTCAGTGCGAAAACCTTGAATCCGCAGATTCTGGTGACCTTGTGGAACGTAGAACGTTTGGGCTCGTTCTCCGCGGTCGCGCGCGAAACCGGCTGGTCACAACCGACCATCAGCCAGCAGATCCGCAAGGTCGAACGCGAACTTGACGCAAAACTCGTGCAGCGCACGTCGCATGGCGTGGAGCTGACGCCGATCGGCCGTATTTTGGCACGTCATGGGCAGCTCATCTACAATCGCGTCACCCAAGCAGTCAAAGATGTGGAGGAATACCAGCGCAACGGATCGACGCATATTCGCCTGGTCGCTCCCCCATCGGTATGCTCGTCGTTCGTGGCGCGCGTGCTCGTGCATATCAGCAAAACATCCGACATTCGCGTAAGCCTCATGCAGATGGAACCCCCCGAAGCCATGGAGGCGTTGGAACAGGGTCTCGCTGATTGCGCGATCATCTTCCAATACAATTCACTGCCCGCGTTGACCGGTCCGGACGATCTGGAAGTCTCCCCCTTCGGTATCGATCCGCTGATGCTGCTGATCGGCGCGAACAACACGATCGCACGCCAATATGAAAGCTCGCATCTGCCGGTCCAGCTGGTTTCGGCACGCACCGAACAGTGGATCGCCGGCTGTGAGACCTGTCAGGCGAATCTGGTGTCGTTGGCGCATGCCGCCGGTTTCACACCGGAAATCACGCATTCGACCGATGATTTTTGGGCAACGCAGAATCTTGTGGAAGTCGGCATGGGCGTCTCGATCGTGTCCCGTTTGGCCACAACCGCTGGAATGCAGTCCAACCTGGCCGCACTGCCGATTGCCGACAGCAACGCATTCCGTACCGTCTGTTTCGTCACAAGAAAAGCTGACGACCGACCGTCAGTGGCCCGCGTCAAAGACGAAATCGAAAAGGCGTCACACCAGTATTTGGAAAGCATCTAATTCGCTTCTGATTCCCTGATAGCGGAATGCTGATGCGAGCGAATGTTTCTTGTATTTTTCAGCATCGACATGATCAGATTAATAATTGAATAGCAAAAGCATCTGATATAAGAAAACTTCATAACAGTCTTCGTATTCAACACAAGAACACACTATTCCCGCAACCAACGGTACGGCATGCTGGAACCATGGAAGAAATCACGGAAATGAAGCATCGTACCGGTTCCGGCTTTGACGCCGACGCCATCGACCACACCACCGCAGCCGACCTCGCCGAAGTTGGCTCCGACAAGTGGACACGCTACCCCGGCTGCATCGGCGCATTCATCGCCGAAATGGACTACGGCCTAGCCCCATGCATTCAGAAAGCCATCGACAATGCCTGCGATCATTGCAAGCTCGGCTACATTCCCGGACCATGGAAACAGCGCGTGGCAGAAGCCTGTGCAGACTGGCAGCGCTCGCATTACGGGTGGAATGTGGACCCCAGTATCATTCGCGTGGTTCCCGACGTGCTTGAAGCGTACGAGATTTTCCTGCGCGAACTGGTAGGCGCTGGTAATAGCGTAATCGTGCCAACGCCGGCTTACATGCCGTTTCTGAGTGTGCCGAAACTATATGACGTCAACGTGATCGAAATCGAAATGCTGCAAAGCGGCGACGCCAAAACCGGTGAAGCGCAGTGGCTGTTCGATTTCGACGCCATTGAACGCGCGTTTGCGGCCGGATGCCATGCGTTTGTGCTCTGCAACCCGCACAACCCGATCGGCAAAGTGCTCACCTTGGAAGAGGAGCTGCGTCTGAGCGATCTTGCGGCACAGTATGACGTGCGTATTTTCAATGATGAGATTCATGCGCCGTTCGTGTTTGAGGGCAAGCACATTCCGTTCCCCACCATCAGCGAGCAGGCTGCATTGCAGTCAATGACCGCTACCAGCGCGTCGAAGTCGTTCAACATTCCGGGCACGAAATGCGCGCAGGTGCTGCTCACCAATCCGGCCGACCGTGACATGTGGGCAGTCAAGGCGGAGTGGAGCGAACATCAGACCGCCACCATCGGCGCGATCGCTACCACCGCCGCATATAACGAAGGTGACCCGTGGTTCCAGGACGCGTTCGCCTACGTGCGTAGGAATATTGCCCTGTTCGATGAGCAGATGCGTGAGCGGTTCGCCGGAATCGGCTATATCAAGCCTCAAGGCACGTATATCGCATGGCTTGATTTTGGTCCGCTTGGCATCGAAGACCCGGCCACATACTTTCTTGAGAAGGCGCAAGTGGCGTTGACCGACGGGCGTTCATGCGGCGAGGCCGGCGCCGGCTGCGTGCGCGTGAACATAGCAATGCCGTATCCGCTGCTGGTCGAATGCCTGGACCGCATGTTCAACGCATTGCACACCGACGGATTATTGTAGGCTTCGCTACATACCCTGTGTTCTCTTCAGCCAACGGCAGCATAACGGTGAACGTCGTGCCCTTCCCCACTTCGCTGTCCACCGTTATGGTGCCGCTGGAAAACTGCATACTATCGACATGCGATGGGAGGTTGACATGCGTTTGAACGTGAGTACCAGCATTGAGACGGCCGCCTGCGAAATAGCCGGCGATGATCTGCTGTTCTTGGGATTTCATGGATTCAGCAATGATGAAAATGAGATGATCCGCATTATTGATGCGATTTATGATGTTCCGAAGCAAGACGCATCTTCAACGGACAACTCCATTGCTCCTGCCCAGCATCCGAATTATCTGTCGTTCCGAGGCACGTACGAACGTCCTTACATCGGAAGCTACTACTGGTATCCGGATGGATGTTCCGTAGGAGAGCGTCGACGTGAGTGCAGTGCCGTAGGCGACGCCGTCGTACGATTGCTGGATTCGCCCGCATACGCGCATTTCCGCAAGGTACTGATCGGGTTTTCGCAGGGCGGATACCTGTCGTATCGCATGGTTGCGGAACATCCCGATGCGTTCGACATGGCGATTCTGATGAGCCCATCATTCAAAGGCGAAACCGCTGAGCCTTTGCCCGCGACCGGACGCACGCGATTCGCACTCTGCTACGGCAGCGAAGACCGCACAATTCCTTTAGCCGACCAACAGTGCGCGCACAACAAACTTGCGCAAACCGGCAATCTCACCTACTTTGAATATCCGGGAATGGGCCACGGCATCTGCAATCAGGAAATTCGTGACCTACGTGCCTGGCTGGGATTGTGATATGCGCTGCGTGAGGAGTTCTGCGCATCTGAGACTCCGCACGCGTGCCCATAAACTCGTTTCCACCCCCCTCGGATTGTCATTGAAACCAACTCGGAACTCTTGATACACCCTAATCGTCGAAATTTATGGACATATACCCAGTTCATCTGAACTGAACCGCGATATCTGGCTTATATATGGCAGATTTGGCATCTTGACCGGAAGTTTCTCGCTTATATATGGCACATGCCCTTCGAGAAAAGCAACTTAGGGGGCATGTTTTTGACACTTTTCGCACGTACACCTGCCATACATAAGCGAGAAGCCTCCGTACGAACCTCAAAATCTGCCATATATAGGCGAGATAGGCGGCATAATTAAGCATTTTCCCGCACTGATGAGCCGCAGAACGAACCAGACGACCGAAGTTTTACGATGTTATGTACGTCAAGCTCACCACGAACATCTCTCCACATATGTCGCAACAATATGGTCAGCGATCGCCCTTTTCCAATGCTCGGGCGGCCACTGCATGATGGTCGTAAAGTCAAGCTTATGCGGGTTGGATTGTCAGCCTGCCGCCGAGAGCGTGCACGACCTTCATAATGGTTTGGAAGCTCGGGTTGCCGTTCCTGTCGAGGCTCTTGTAAAGCTTTCGCGGCCACGCCCGTCTCCTTCGCGATCTGCCCCATACCCTTTGCTTTGGACACATCGCCGATTGCGGCCTGCAACAACGCCAGATCGTCAAGCTCGGCCACCGCATCGAGGTACGCGATGGCCGTCCTCCTCGGTCTCGAGATGCTCGCTGGGATCCCACTTGCTGACGGTCAGATCCATATCCTTCACCATTACCCCTCCTTGATCAAATATTCGAGCATGTCCTTCGCATCCTGAATGTTCTGCGACTGGGGCGAATTTATCCCCCACCGATAAGCATCAACATGAGCACGTTGCGCTTCTGCACGAAGCAAACACAGTAGCTGGGACCGAAATTGAACCTCAGCTCGCTGACCCTGCCGCCAACCGTATGCAGGCCACCCACCGGCCGCCCCGCCTAGACGCATAATCGGAACCTCGCGTTGATTCGGGCTTTCGTGTTCCGGTCCTTTATCCGGCTGAACCATTGGCGGTGCTCACCAGTCATATGTATTTCCATACGATATATTGCATCCCATGGGACACAATATGTCCAGCTTGACGACCCCTCACGAGATAAGCGACCAAAGTAAAACAGAAATTCGACAGGTTAGCCGATTTCTCATGCATCCGCACCCACCCGCCCGTTTTCACATACACTATTTCTTTTACATAGCTTTCAGAAGCGGACCCATGAGAAACACCCAGTCGCAGTTCCTGCTCGCATTACCGTTGAAGTCGCCCCGAGCGGACAAAAACCCAGGTTTTCCGTTACCAACAGTCCCGCACATGCGGAATCATCCCCGCATGTGCGGGGAACACTGGACATAAACAGAGAGAGCGACATCCACGCGGTGGCCGGAACGCTGCAGACACCGATTTCAATCCACGCTCTCCGTGAGGAGAGCGACTCCTCACCTACCTCGTCCGCGAATACCCGCTCATCATTTCAATCCACGCTCTCCGTGAGTGTGTCTGTTCAATAGAAGTTAGGCCGATGGGGGCGGTGCTGTTTTGTTGGACTCATCGTTGATTCCATCACCACCAATCATGCCACAAGACTGAGTCTGCGTCGACGGTCCATGATGCCCGTGTCCGGACTCCGTCTTGATCCTCCTGTCCCGGTACCAGACCATGTAGTCGTCGAGCATGTTGATGAACCCGTCCATAGAGATGCCCGCGAAGCTGCGCTTGTGGAAGAACTCCTGCTTGCTCCGGCCGAAGAACCCTTCCGCGGCCGCGTTGTCCGGACCGCATCCCTTCGCGCCCGTCGAACGCGTCAGACCATGCTCCTTGCAGATGCGAATCCATTCCGGCCACCGGTAGTGGCAGCCACGGTCGGAATGGATGATTGGTTTCTCCCCGTCCTTGAGCGTGGAGCACGCGTCGGCGAGCATGCCGTTGGCCAACGCCGAGTCCGGGCTCGTGCCGATCGTCCAGGCGACCGGCATGCCGTCGTAGCAGTCGATCACGGGCGACAGGTACGCCTTGCCCGCGGGGATGGAAAACTCCGTGAGGTCCGTGACCCACAGCATGTTCGGCCGTTCGGCGTGGAAATCCCCGTCCACCAGGTTCTTCGGGGCCTTGGCCAGCTCGCCCTTGTACGAGCCGTACCGCTTCGCGCTCTTGAACAGGGGCACTAGGCCGTGCCCGGTCAAGAGCCTCATGATCCGCTTCGCGCTGGCCACGATTCCCATGCCCTTCAACTCCAAGTGGATCCGCCTGTACCCGTACCTGCGCTTGCCGTTCCCGAACGCCTCGCGCACGAGCTCCAGTAGACCGGAGTCCTTGTCGGGGCGTTTCATGGCGTCGGGCTGGTAGTGATACGTGCCGCGCGCGATGCCCACCACGGGCAACAGACTTTTGGCCGTCACGCCCAGCGTTTCGCCAGCGGTCTTGACGAGGAGCGTCTTCTCGCGGCCGGCCGGGCTTTTCCGGGTCTGCGCCCGGCTCTTTTCCCAACAGCTCCAACGTGCCCTTCCGGATCGCGATCTCGATGTCCAGCTCCTTCTTCTCCCGCCGCTGCCGTTCGACGTCGGCGTCCAGTTCGTCCAGACGGGCCCGCAAGCGCGCGAGTCTAGCCTCCATGGACGCCAGCGTGTCCGACGGATCCGCCGTGTCCCGAGGCCCGGATGCGGACGTCGGCATGTTTTCCGACGCCATAGGCGCCACGCCGGCTTTCCCTTCCCGGCCGTCGAGGGCTTCCTCCCGGGTGTCTCCGTCACGGGCGTCTCCTTGGATCCGGCGCGCATCCGTCGTTTCCAGTTTCCCGACGACGGACGCCTCCACGCCCAGTCCGGCGGCCGCCTCGCGTGATTTCAACCGTCCGGACGCGACCGCGACCACCGCCTTCCGCTTCAGTTCCTCGGGCACGGGCCCGTGCCCCGGCCTGCGTTGGCCGGGGCGAGCTCGTCGATCCACGTCATGAGCAGCTCCTTGCTTTTCGGATATCCCAGCATCCGCATGGTGCGGCCGGGCCGTCTGCCGTATTCGAGGTAGTGATCCACCGCGGCCCGCTTCTGCTCGTCGCTGTAGCGCCTGTAACGTTCCCCGCGCCTAGAGGGGACGCCGGTGCGCTCCTCCTCGAGCCGGTCCGCGTACCACGACAGCAACGCGCCCTTGCTGGGATAGCCGAGCTCGTGGATCACGTCGGCGGGCGCAGCGCTCGTATTTGACGTACAGGTCCACGGCCCTGTCACGCTGCTCCCTGCTGTACTTCGCCATAAGGGGTTTTCCTCCCGGTCGGGGAGTCCAAGAAAACGTCATCACCTCGTTCGGACTGGATTGACACGCCATTTTGGACTACTTCAATTTAACAAAACACATTGCGCATGGATAACGTCCTCTTCGCCCCTAAGACGGTCGAGAAAATTCTGATAATCGTTGATACCCATGAGCACGTAGGACAGCGTTCCGTTTGACGACAAGGACCGGCGCACGGTCGGCCTTAGACAGCACCGTAGCGGTGCGTCCATTACTGAGTTCGCCGACTGGCACAAGATCCTCAAGCACAAACTCTGTCAAGGTCACATCCACTTTCCCTCCGGTGGTCTAAGTCTTTGATCTGACAGGCATCTGAAACTCCACTTTCCTCGTGTCGGACAGTGTGACGGTGGTCTAAGTCTTTGATCTGACAGGCATCTGAAACCTCGGGAGCCCGCTCGGCAGACTGGAACGCGTAGTCTAAGTCTTTGATCTGACAGGCATCTGAAACACAGGGACGTGCTCGACAAGCTCGCCAAAAGTGGTCTAAGTCTTTGATCTGACAGGCATCTGAAACACCTCGATTTGCGTGCCACAGTCCAGACCAGTGGTCTAAGTCTTTGATCTGACAGGCATCTGAAACTGGTCATACACGTTCCGTTTTGGCGTGGCTGTGGTCTAAGTCTTTGATCTGACAGGCATCTGAAACGAAATCGCCCACGCTTCCCGGCTCTTTCGGGTGGTCTAAGTCTTTGATCTGACAGGCATCTGAAACATCTGGTAGAGGCGGTCTGGGCTGATGTTGGTGGTCTAAGTCTTTGATCTGACAGGCATCTGAAACTTTCTTGCGGACAAGATCATCACGACGAAAGTGGTCTAAGTCTTTGATCTGACAGGCATCTGAAACGCCCATCTAGCTGCCTCGCCTACCGTCATGGTGGTCTAAGTCTTTGATCTGACAGGCATCTGAAACACACGGCCCTTCCAGACAGACAGAACCGGAGTGGTCTAAGTCTTTGATCTGACAGGCATCTGAAACGCGACCTCGAGGTGCACGTCGGGCTTGAGTGTGGTCTAAGTCTTTGATCTGACAGGCATCTGAAACTCTCGTTGGCAACGCCCACATGCCCCCGTTGTGGTCTAAGTCTTTGATCTGACAGGCATCTGAAACAACGTGCCACTCACATGATTATCAGACCCCGTGGTCTAAGTCTTTGATCTGACAGGCATCTGAAACGACATAAAAAGATACCTCCTTTATCAATAAGTGGTCTAAGTCTTTGATCTGACAGGCATCTGAAACCAGAGACGCGGCGGAATGCGACTAGGTATGGTGGTCTAAGTCTTTGATCTGACAGGCATCTGAAACTTACATGGCTCTCGGATTATCTACCATCGGAGTGGTCTAAGTCTTTGATCTGACAGGCATCTGAAACTCGAGGTCGGGATGGTGGTTGAGCCATGCGGTGGTCTAAGTCTTTGATCTGACAGGCATCTGAAACTTTAATCACCTCTTGTGTAGTGGTTTTGTTGTGGTCTAAGTCTTTGATCTGACAGGCATCTGAAACGCCTTGCTTGCGAGCATCTGCTGACTGATGGTGGTCTAAGTCTTTGATCTGACAGGCATCTGAAACCGTCTACGACCTCTCAGACTGGAACTTCTTGTGGTCTAAGTCTTTGATCTGACAGGCATCTGAAACTAGAGTCGTGCGGCGGTTGGCTGTTCCCCGGTGGTCTAAGTCTTTGATCTGACAGGCATCTGAAACGGCGCGGACGGCACGGACATGCCGGACGGCGTGGTCTAAGTCTTTGATCTGACAGGCATCTGAAACAAGAGCGGTGTGATTCGTGCGATTACTGTGGTGGTCTAAGTCTTTGATCTGACAGGCATCTGAAACATACGTCACGCGCGTGCTCACTGATATTGAGTGGTCTAAGTCTTTGATCTGACAGGCATCTGAAACGTACTTGACGTCGTGTGTCAAATGATATATGTGGTCTAAGTCTTTGATCTGACAGGCATCTGAAACGTACTTGACGTCGTGTGTCAAATGATATATGTGGTCTAAGTCTTTGATCTGACAGGCATCTGAAACGGAGTGGTGGCGATGGCCAATCCAAGTAAGGTGGTCTAAGTCTTTGATCTGACAGGCATCTGAAACATTTTCAAGTACGGCGGGCCTTTGCCGGCGGTGGTCTAAGTCTTTGATCTGACAGGCATCTGAAACGCCTGTCCGCGTTTTTGAACGTGGTGACGTGTGGTCTAAGTCTTTGATCTGACAGGCATCTGAAACAACCGGTGGCGAAACGGCGCAAACTCTTAAGTGGTCTAAGTCTTTGATCTGACAGGCATCTGAAACATTACACATAATTTCAATCCACGCGCTCCGGTGGTCTAAGTCTTTGATCTGACAGGCATCTGAAACTCCGCATCGGCATGAGCGCCAGGATGGCGAGTGGTCTAAGTCTTTGATCTGACAGGCATCTGAAACCGCGCTCCGTGCTTCGAGGTGTACTGAGCCGTGGTCTAAGTCTTTGATCTGACAGGCATCTGAAACTTGTTCTGCGTCGTGGACGTTACGCCGGTCGTGGTCTAAGTCTTTGATCTGACAGGCATCTGAAACTGACCCTCGCCAATCCGTATTTTTCAGCGTGTGGTCTAAGTCTTTGATCTGACAGGCATCTGAAACAACCGCGTGCCGCAGCCAAGATCACGGTACGTGGTCTAAGTCTTTGATCTGACAGGCATCTGAAACCAAACGATAAAACAAACCCCCGCCCGCAAAGTGGTCTAAGTCTTTGATCTGACAGGCATCTGAAACTTAGGGGTAATGGTGGCGTGATTGTCTACCGTGGTCTAAGTCTTTGATCTGACAGGCATCTGAAACATATCGGCGGCTTCATGGTTGCGAAAGAGGGTGGTCTAAGTCTTTGATCTGACAGGCATCTGAAACTCAGCGTGGCGGACATCGAATCATGGTTGGGTGGTCTAAGTCTTTGATCTGACAGGCATCTGAAACTTTCACGTAATCCTTCGCGTATCCGGCGCTGTGGTCTAAGTCTTTGATCTGACAGGCATCTGAAACAGATGAAGGTTTGATATATTGGAGCCATCAGTGGTCTAAGTCTTTGATCTGACAGGCATCTGAAACTTAAGGTGCGTAATCCACGTAAGCTACTTGGTGGTCTAAGTCTTTGATCTGACAGGCATCTGAAACCGATAGCCTTGGAGAATCCTGAACGTTCTATGAGAACTGAACATAATCTCCATCGATATACCGACTTCTTCCCTCTGTCAAAAGGACTTTTTTGTCGCAGCATTCCAGGTCCAGAAGCTGCATATGGTGTCTTAATAATTCTCGATGCAAATAAAGTAATTGGCCATTATCACAATATTGAGTTATATGAAGCATCACAAGCATCCTGCCCTCGGCAAGAGCGCCGGCAGTATCAACTACCAGTTGAATTTTATCATAAAGAGAACCCAGAGAACTGGTATCAACACGCGGTTTAGCCATTGCTATCATTGACTTTATATCAGCTTCATCAAGAATACTCAGAGGCAAATTCTCTCTCCATATTTCTTCTTGAATAATCGACTTTATCTCAGTTTGTAACAACAATAATCTACTCAATTCTTCAGGATTAAATCCGTCATTTAACTTCTTAACTGCAGCCTTTTGAAACAAAGCATCATAATCTAGTACTCCTGCGCAATCACCTACGAATAGCACCTTCTTCGCCGCCAAAACCTCTTTATCACATTCCACAAGAACAACATCATCATCTTCACCTCGAAGACCTTGCACGAATTTGTACAGCACACTTGGAAGCTCGCATGCGATTACGTTAAGGCCTGGTTCCAGCGACATGGAATCCAAGGGATAGAAAACAATACTGTCAATCATATAATCACCGTCCTGTCATCCGAATCCCGAACATCATTCTTCCCTCTTCCCAACAGGAATCTAATGGACGCATACTGTTTCTCAGTAACAATCAACGATTGAACCAGACCAGCACTCGGCACAAAACTCGCAACACGATTTTCCAGAAAGCGAGCCGATTCTCGAGTAGTAGCAATTCGCACATATACGGATTCCTGAACCATCAGGAAACCCTCCTGAATAAGATTCTTCCGAAAAGATGCATATTCTTTGCGCTCATTAGGCGTCTTCATCGGAAGATCGAAAAACACTATAACTCTCATGACTCTGTATCGCACCGCCAAAACCCCAATTCAGGAAGGCAGCCCTCCCCCGCCAGATACCGTAATGAATCGCGAACGAATACATTGATTAATTGCGTAATCGTTGTCCCATATTGAGGCAGATCAGTCCTCATCAACTTGATGAGTTCTTCTTTAACTTCGCTTTCGAGAGACCTGCCGCTAAGCTCGAACACTTTCTGATCAACAAACGGGCGGAAGGGCTCCATAAAATCGCACGCTAAATTGAAAGGATTTCTCTCGCTATCATGATGAATACCGAATTCCGTAAGATAGCCTATTTCAGCTATTTTTCTAGCCACTTCTGACATAAGAATCGCATAGCCGTAGTCCAATAGTCCGTTTATCTGATTGTCGTCGTCAGATCTGACGAATTCGTACGTAAATAACCTCGGGAAATACATATGTGCGGCAACAGCCTCACGGTTGTCAGAATCCCCAGACTTAACATCTGCAGCAAGCGTGCCGATCTTCTCCACGTCAGGACAAGGACAACACCTCTCCAGCACCTGCATTTGATGAGCGATTTTCTCTTGAACAATACGCTGCCATAGGATATTCCTGCGTTCCTCCAACCAACACATCTGCTGAATAATGCATGAGCGACGACTCGATTCAGTCTCGTATGGATTCGTCTCCCCAATCGGAAGATGCTTTTCGTCACAAAAGATGACTTTGACATCACGTTTTAATAGATTCGCCATCGCATTAGCCGTCACAACCGCTTGAGTCGTGGAAATCATCACAGTACCCAAATCATCAAGAGGAAACTGGTAAACGTCATCATCTGTCTGAACCACCAACAATTTTAATTTTGTCGAGATCTTGCAATGTTTGGTAATCACAACATTCCGCCACGCCATACTCACTCCATTGTGTTATTCTTATAAAGGATTGTTTGGTCGCAATCCAAGGTGTCTAGGTCCTTGACCTGACAGGCATGTATTGAAATAAAGCAAGACCCTTGGGCCAAGCTTCAGAAGGTTTTAGACCTAGCCTTATGGCTATGGGGCTCCCGGCAGCGCCGGGAGCCCCTATTTGTTATCTCGCTCTCCTCTTCAACTCGCCAACACTGATTCTCTGCTCAAACAGCCCAGACGGCGACTGGAAGATGAACTCGTCAGAATCAGCAAACGAATAACCCGATTTATTGTTCATCCTTCCCCAACTCTCCGGCATCTTGAGATTTTTCAGGTTCGCTGTCTTTGCATCAGCATGCAACGCTCCCACCACTTCTTTGATAACGTCTTTCTTTTCCTCTAGTGAGACCCTGTTAAAAGCAGCATAGAAAGCCGCCAGTTCAGTCTCATCAAAGCGATGCTTCGGGTAATAATTCTGTATAGACTCAACAATCGCGTCAAACAACCCACATAACTGTTCCTCACTGACGCTATCCGCAGAGTTCATCACATCATCAAACAAGCAATACTCTCCATATGGAAGCCATAGTTGTTGTGCATTATTCAATTCGGCTGCAGACTTGATTGTTATTAAGGCGCCACCGTAACGAATCAACTGCATAAGCGGAACATGACGAAGTAGAATACGCGCCTTCCCGTATTCCGGTTTTTTCTCAACCAATATCATTCTCAGCGCATCATCAGAAGGATGATCACCCAACTTGGCATATTCTCGCATTGCGATATTCACCAAGCGCGTCTTTTTCTTTGACTCGATTAGAACAGCATAGACTGTTTTCTCACTTGAGAATCCACCATATAGGTCAGTATCCCGCATTTCCTTGTTAAAAGGAATGCGCATCTTTTTCTTTGACAAAGCTCCATATCGAGTCGTGTCATACAACGCACCGAAGCTATCGCCCACCTTCTGAGTGACGAGCATCTTACGATAATTCATCACCTTGCGAAGATAAGCTTTATCTTCTTCACGCCAAACAATCTCTCCAGTCTTAGGATTGATGCGCTTGTCTGGATTCCGGGAATTCATCGAACCAACAATAAAGCCAAACGCTTTATTTCTCCTGCGCTCTCCAGCATTCACTTTCTCCCTGTATCCACGCAGGTAATCTTGCAGGTACAGATTGTAGGAATTCACTGCTCCATCGGAAACCAAGCCATTAGCGAAGAAACCTCTATTAACCGCGAACTGACCCGCAACACCGAGGCACAGCGCGTCCTGAGCATGGTGATAGTCGTTGATATCACGGTTCTTATGGGAGAAACCAAGATATTGGCGCATTTCTTTCGTTAGCTCGGAATTCAGACCAATTACCGAGGCGCTGTTTCCATAACGCTTACGCATGATGGTGGCAACATTCTTCATAATCTGACGAGTCTCCACCAGCGAGCGCTGAACGAAGCGCTCCTTCTCGTGGGAGGAAAAGTCATTCTGCCGATTCAGTCTGTCGAACTTAACACGACTGATCAGGCGAGCGTCCAACAACTCCTGCCAGAAATTCCTCATACGGTTCGCGATTTCGGGCAGATACTGGAAAGAGTCCGTCTTTCTTGCGTTTGCCGCGCGAGCTACCAAAACTCGATTATCCAGAGAATCATTCTGAGTCACGGCTTGCGGGATGATGTGATCGATATCATAATCCGAAGAGAGCCTGTCAAGATTCAGAGGTTCTCCGGTATACATATCTTTACCAAGCTGCGTGTAGTACAGGAACAGCCTATCGTCTCGCAAATCATTATCACTGCACTCGTTCAATGATTCGGCGAGGTCCTGGAACTCCTTCTGCAATCCAGCACTCTTGTACAGGCCCTGCAAGCGGCTCTTTCGAGATACCGTTCGGGCGCTTTGTTGGACATCTCCCGCGAGTTCCAGGAAAATCCGCGAAGGTTCCTTGCCTACTGCCTTCGAGATATCATCAATGACTCGAATCGCCTGATTGATACCTCTCTTGACCTTAGGCGAGACACGCAGGTCATCGATTATATCCTGATAGGAGTTCCCATCTTCAGCGCCAACGTTCTGCTGGCTGATCCACTCCCCAACGCCAAGATCCTTGTCAGTGATGATCTCCATGAAATTGCGATCGGTTTCCCGCATTATCTCGATAATGCTGTGTTTTGCAGGAGCGAAATCATTCCCGATCTTGCAAACAGCCACCTTCGAGGCAAGAAGTTTTCTTGAAAGCTTGCCCCATCCTGTGTAATGCGTATTGGAGAGTAGCTCGCAATTGGTTTCCGTCAGCTCGCCAAGCAGCTGCAGCTGATGTTTCAAAGTCTTTTTATCTTCAAACACCGTCTGCAACTCGATAATCTTCTCAACGACATCCTTATGACTATTCACATAGGAGGCTTTGAGCGTGCGGCACATCTTCCCATACGATGACAAGGAGCTGACGAATTTCTTCTCGTCAGCCAAGCCGGAAATCTCATAGGTGTTCCCATATGTTCTGCGCAACAGCTTTTCAGCATCCTTCTTGGTGACCGTTGCTTGTTTGGCGAAAAGTTCTTCAAGTAGCAGTTGCTTCTCATTGTGGCCGAGTCTCACACGCCGCTTATCAGCCCAATGGTTGCCTGTACGAATCGACAGACGGACATTGTTCAACTCGTTAAGGACTTCGAATTCCTCGTACAACAAGGAGTTCTTTGGCAACGTTGGCTCACCAAGCAGGTAGCTGTCCGTGCCTACCAGACGCTCAATGAATTTGCGTCCCGACTCATCTTTGTCGACCATCTCGTCAAAGTTCCAAGGCGTAATCACGCCCTTCTTCTTGCGAATCATCCAATGGTTTTCCCCATTATCGGACGACTGCATGTCATCACGCGATACCAGCGGACCAACATAATAAGGCACACGGAAAGCAAGCAAACCTTCTAGCTTATTGACTTCCTTACCATCTTTGATATAGGTCTCCAGAAGGAAGGGATAATACCGTCCCTGCTTTTGGATGATTTTCTTCAACTCGTTCAGATGAAGCTGGTAGGGAATCACACCATTCCCAGAGTCCCTTTGAACAGGGAACAACTCATCGTTTTCGATGTCGTGGAGAAGTCTTTCTTTCTCCTGATCAGACAAAACAGAACCTTTAATCAGCTCCTCGAAGAACTTATTGGCTGCTTTGCGCTTATTCTCATAATCCTTTGCACCACGAATGCTTCTTCGCTGTCCTCCAACGATTTCCCAGCCTACGAGAGCACCGTAGTTCTTGTTGATATTCTCGGCATTGGATTCCTCGCGGCAATAGCGCTTGATCAAGTCCCAATTCCGTTGATGCTGTTCATATCTCGCGCACATCGACTCAGAAACGCTCGTGGAATCTCCCAGCAACTGTTTCAGAGCGATGGCACTGTACTGTCGCTGGATACAGTCCAGAAAATCGCATTCATTATCTTCCAGCAGACCAGAATCACCGATTGCGATGCGCTTCTCGTCATAATCGGCCTTGTTGAAATAGAGCGCGAGCGTTTTCTTGTCTTCCGGAGTGTACTCCTTATTAGGAAACACCTTCGTCAAATCAAGCTTATTGCCTTCAAGACCGGCAAACACTGCGCTGATGATAGCCTCTTGGCGCTTCGATAATGTGGTATCCTCCTTGAGAATGGAGATTGCATTCTTAGCACGTATGGAGCGAGAGCCTTTGGTCGTGCACAGCGCTTCCGTCAGCCCATTCGCATCCGCTTGCAGCTCCAGATCATCGCCAGTTTCGTCTTCATCAGCATATTGCAGAATTTCCGTGAGCAATTTGAGAAGATCCTCGACATCGAAAACCGAAGAAGGAGCCAAATCCCCCTCCGTGAGGAAATTGCCACGGTATTTCATCATGTGATGGATGGCGAGGTACACCTCTCGGATATCATGACGCTCATCATCTTCCATCAGAGTCTTACGCAGATGGTAGATAGTCGGGTATTTCTCGTAAAAACGCTTATCCTGCTCATTCGAGTCGAACAGGACACCTCCGAACCAATGACCTTCATTGTTCTTATCTTCAGGGTGAACCCAAGAATACTTCCTTCGCATCAGGAAAGACGGATCCACCTCGGACAACGCCTGATCAAACATCGAATCAAGCATACGCAAGCGCCAATGACGGCGGGAATAACGCCTACGAGTGGTTCGCGCCATTCTGCGCTCCTCCGCCGTTGAAGCAGGCTCGAACAGTCTCGCGCCAATAAGTTCATGCCCCTTCGCACGCATAAGACGATAATTAGGAGTGAATGCCGCCCAGCCAACGGAAGCGTTGCCTATATCCAGCGAGACAGCGTAATCTTCAACAGCATTTTCCCGGTTCATAAGACTCCATTGGTGTAGAACTCTAATTCGTCTTCAAGTCTATTACAGGAATACTGACATCCACGCATCACCCTTTTGCGATCCTTATGAAATTCGGCGCATCGTGGTCATTTAAAGCTTTTTCATCGCTATTTTGTACACATTTGTTTACGTCTCATTTCGGACATTACCCAGATACACAAAAGGGGCTGCCCATTCACAAGGAATGGACAGCCCCTCACGCGAGAATCAGCGAAGCATCAACACAATGCTTCGGCAGAGTTTCGGCAGACCAGCTTAACTTGGGCAGTGCAAAACCGCACAAACCTCCCAAAGTCAGCCACCCAGCCAGCCACCTCAGGCTTTGGCAACCTCAACGTTCAGCTCATCGCCGGCCGTCACTTCGAAAGAGGTGGCGAGCGTTTCGGAAGAGACGAGTTTCTTGAACTGTTCGACCTTGGCCACGTCTTCGGCGGGTACGACGAGCTTCAGTGCGATACGGTCGGAGATTTGCAGATCGGCGGCTTTACGGGCATCCTGCACAGCGCGAATCACGTCGCGCGCATAGCCTTCGGCGATCAGATCATCGTTCAGCTCGGTGTCGAGAATCACGAAGCCACCGGTCGGCAGCGCGGCGGAAACGGAGTTGGCGGCCTCTTCGGCGTTCTTCTCCTCCACGCTGTTGATCAGCTCATATTCGCCTTCCTCAAGCACGATCTCACCGTTCGGAGTCTCACATACCGGAGCGCCTTCGGCGTTCACATGCCATGCACCGGACTTGGAAGCCTTGATGGCGAACTGCACGTCCTTGCGCAGGCGCTTGCCTGCCACGCGAGCGTTCACACGCAGCTCGTTGATGATCTTCAAGCCTTGGGCTTCGGCATCTTCAAGCGTGCACAGTTCAACGTTCTTCACGTTCAGTTCGGATTTGAGAATCTCGTCGTATGCGGCCACGGCGGCAGTGTTTTCCACCACAACAGTCAGCTTGGACAGCGGCTGGCGCACGCGAATCTGCTTCGTCTTACGCATAGACAGGGTGCCGGACACGACCTCGCGCACCTTCTCCATCGCATCAACCAGAGCCGGATCGTCAACAAGCACACGGCCCAGTTCGCTCGCTTCGCCAGTCTGCTCGTCGGCAAGGAACGGCCAGTCGGCCAGATGCACGGATTCACCACCGGTCAGGCCACGCCACACGGCTTCCGCTTCCATCGGAGCAAGCGGTGCGATCACGCGCATGAATGCTTCAAGCACGGTGTACAGCGTGTTGAACGCGTTCGCATCCTCGTTCCAGAAACGGTCACGATTGTTGCGGATGTACCAGTTGGTGAGCATGTCGATGAAATCGGACACGGCTTCGCATGCATCGGAAATCAGGAAGTCATCCAGCGAATGCTGCGTCTTCTCGATCAGTCGGCGGGTACGTGCCAGCAGATAACGGTCCATTTCCGGCAGTGCGGCAACCTCATCGGCACGCAGCGCACGAGCATCGAAACCGGCACCATTATTAGCAGCGTTCGCATACAGGGTGAAGAAGTAGTACGAGCTCCACACCGGCAGCATGACCTGACGAACGGTGTCACGAATGCCATCGGCGGTCACGATCAGATTACCGCCGCGCAGAATCGGCGAGCTCATGAGGAACCAACGCATGGCGTCGGAACCGAAATCGTTGAACACACCGTTCACATCCGGGTAGTTGCGCAGATGCTTCGACATCTTCTGGCCGTCGGAGCCAAGCACGATGCCGTGGCAGATCACGTTCTTGAATGCCGGCTTGTCGAACAGTGCGGTCGCCATGATGTGCTGCACGTAGAACCAGCCACGGGTCTGGCCGATGTATTCCACGATGTAATCGCAAGGGAAATGCTGTTCGAACGTTTCCTTGTTCTCAAACGGGTAATGGTACTGGGCGAAGCTCATGGAACCGGATTCGAACCAGCAGTCCATCACGTCGGTGATGCGGTGCATGTGGCTCTTGCCGGTCGGATCGTCCGGGTTGACGCGGGTCAATTCGTCGATGTACGGACGGTGCATGTTAACATTGCCGTCCTTATCGCGCGGATAGTCGCCGAAGTCGGCCTTCAGCTCGTCCAGCGAACCGTACACGTCAACGCGCGGATACTTCGGATCGTCAGACACCCACACCGGAATCGGCGAACCCCAGAAACGGTTGCGCGAGATCGACCAGTCGCGAGCATTAGCAAGCCACTTGCCGAACTGGCCATCCTTCACATTGCCCGGAATCCAGTTAATCTCCTGGTTCAGTTCGAGCAGACGGTCCTTGATTTTGGTGACGGACACGAACCACGAGCTCACCGGCTTGTAGATGAGCGGTGTGGCACAACGCCAGCAATGCGGGTAGGAGTGCACGTAACTCTTCTCCTGGAAGAGAATCGCGCGCTGGTCTTCCGGAATACGCTCCAGCGGGCCGTCACCGGCACGCAGGTTGCGCAGGATCGGCTTGTTCGCATCGAACACGTACATGCCCTCATAATCCGGGCACAGCGACGTGAACTTGCAGCCCGCGTCGAGCACGTCAACGCTCTTGATACCCTTGGCGTTAAGCGTGTTCATATCGTCCTCGCCGTACGGAGCCTGATGCACGAGGCCGGTACCTTCAACGGTATCGACATAGTCGGCGGTGAAGATCTGATAGCCTTCCGGACCTGGAACTTTGCCTTCGACGGCGTTCTCGTCGCCTGCGAAGTACGGGAACACCGGGTAGTAGCGCCAGCCTTCCATTTCGGCACCCTTGAGTTCGCGCACGATCTCATAGTTCTCGCCGAGTTCCTTGGCGTAGGAGCCGAGCAGCGGCTTACCCAGATAGAACTTCTTGCCAGCGAACTTGCCTTCAGTCGGACGCACTTCCACATAGTCGATGTCTGCGCCGACCACAATGGCGAAGTTGGTCGGAACGGTCCACGGCGTAGTGGTCCAGAACACCGCGTAGGCGTCTTCCTCATCGCGCAGCTTCACGGCCACGGACACGGTGGTGTCCTGACGATCCTGATACACGTCGGCATCCATGCGCAGCTCATGCGCGGAAAGCGGCGTCTGATCCTTCGGGCAGTACGGCAGCACGCGGTAGCCCTGATATGCGAGGCCCTTGTCGTACAGCTGCTTGAACGCCCACATCACGGATTCCATGTATGGAATGTTCAGCGTCTTGTAGCCATGCTCGAAATCGACCCAACGTGCCTGACGGTGCACGTAGTCCTTCCACTCGTTGGTGTACTTGAGCACGGAGGCACGGCATGCATCATTGAACTTGTCGATGCCCATTTCCTTGACCTGGTCGACGGAGTCGATGCCGAGTTCCTTCTGGGCTTCAAGCTCAGCCGGCAGACCGTGCGTATCCCAACCGAACACACGATTGACTCTGTGGCCCTTCATGGTCTGGTAACGCGGAATCACATCCTTGGCGTAACCGGTCAGCAGGTGGCCGTAATGCGGCAGACCGTTGGCAAACGGAGGGCCGTCGAAGAACACGAATTCGTTTTGGCTGTGATCGCCGGAAGGACGGCGTTCAATGGACTTCTGGAAAGTGTCGTCCTTCTCCCAATAATCAAGGACGGATTCTTCCAGCTTCGGGAAACTGGGGTTCGGCGCTACATTGGCGCTCTGCTCACCCGCAGCTGCCTTCGGATACACGTTGTTTTCGCTCACCGTATCTCCTCGTAGGTTCTTACTATTTGTTTCCTACGAGGACGATGACTATAGCGCCTGCTGGACGCCGCCACCGCGGTACCACCTCGTTTGCCATGCTTTTGTTACGCGCACGACCGCTCGTATGTTCGGCTGTTCGGGCCTTCCCGCCGGGTCTAATAAGCCGCTGACACGACCGTTCTTCCGGAAGCTCCCCGCTGATAACGGATCATCGCTCGCATTTCGGTTGTCACTATAGCATGCGGCGCGAACTATTTCGCTTGTTTTTTCATGATTATGGACGATTCTTTAGTAGGATTCACAAGAATGAAAAAGTAAAAAGAAACACCAGACGCGTAACGTCTTAAGCATCACTATTTCGCAGGCACAAAACTGTCACGCGCCACCAATGACGTCGACAGATACACATGCTGACGAATCGTACGCTTGCCAGAAATGGCGTCGCCCAATGTCAAGGTCGCAACGCGCGCAAGCTCGTTCTGATCGATGGAGAAGGTGCTCAATGGTGGCGAAGTCAACTGCGAAATCGTCTGATTATTGATGCTGATCACGCTGATGTCACGCGGCACCAGCACGCCAACCGCATTGAATGCCTGTAGCATGCCCACCGCGATCACATCGGCGGCGACAATCACGGCATCCGGTAGCACACCATTATGATCGCGCACGAACCGCTCCCCCAAAGCACGTCCGTTGCTCACCGTGAACAGGCCGTCGGAATACACGAGCCCGTCGGACTGAATGCCGAAACGCTTCGTTTCACGGCGGAAATACGTGGCACGGTTCTCCTCGTCGGCCTCATAAAAGTTCATAAGGGAGCCCTTGCCACCAATAAATCCAACACGTTTCATGCCCTTGGCCGCACACGCCGCAACCGCATCATGTATGGTCTGCTGCAAATCAGGTTGCACGGAATCGAACAGATTCGGCGCCGGATTCACATCAATGAACACGCCATACGGCATGACCCTGTGCAGCCGTTCCAATTCCTTCTCGCCAATCTGGTCGGCGCCGATTACCATGAAACCGTCGAACTTGGAACCGGACGCAATCATGTCATTGAGGTTGTGGAACACCGTCATTTCCATGCGCTGCTGCTCAGCATTGCGCTCGAGCGCCGAACGCAAATCAGTGAAATAGGAGTCACGCAACGCTTCTTCGGACTTCTCATTATCAAGCAGCGCGACCTCATGAGGAATGACGATGCGTTTGGTCTGCATGCTGTAGCCGAGATCTTCACTCGCCTGAATGATCTTACGACGCGTCTCCTCACGCACGGAAAGGGTGGGATCACCATTCAGAAGTCGAGACACCGTAGCTTGAGAAAACCCGGTACGCTGCGCAATTTCTTTAATCGTCGCCATGTCTCGCTCTCCAATTTAGTAAATCGTTTACCTCATGAAAGGATAACCTATTATTGACATAACGACAAACCAAGCAAGATTCGCGCAACGATTGCGCAAGCCAATTATAATCGTTGTTCGTGCAACAGTCTCATGAACGTATGACGGAACATCCTTCGCAGAAGGCAGGCTGGCCGCAGCCGAATACCATGCATACCAAAGGCAATAAGAAATCCCTTGCTTCAAAATCGCAATTTCAAAGCAAGGGATTTTCCAGAGGATCCATGCCATTCAAGGCCACCGGCCATAAGGGCGGTATCAGCCGACAAGGCTCGAAGCGCGGCTAGTGTAGCTAGCGTGTGCTCGCATCGCTCCAATTCAGGAGACTATTCGACTATTCGAGTTCTACGGCACCTGTGTAGAGCTGGTAGTACTCGCCCTTCTGTGCGATGAGCTCGTCATGCGAGCCGCGTTCGATGATGCGGCCATGGTCGAGCACCATGATCACGTCGGAATTGCGCACGGTGGACAGGCGGTGTGCGATCACGAACACGGTACGACCCTTCATGAGGTTATCCATACCGGCCTGCACCACTTCCTCGGTACGGGTGTCGATGGACGAAGTGGCCTCGTCGAGGATCATGGCCGGCGGATCGGCCACGGCCGCACGAGCGATGGAGATCAGCTGACGCTGGCCCTGAGACAGACCAGAACCATCACCTTCGAGCACGGTCTGGTAGCCGTTTGGCAGCATGCGGATGAAGCCGTCGGCGTTCGTAAGCTTCGCAGCGGCAATGCATTCCTCGTCGGTGGCGTCGAGCCGACCGTAACGGATGTTGTCCATCACCGTGCCTGTGAACAGATTCACGTCCTGCAGCACCACACCCAGCGAACGACGCAGATCCGGCTTGCGGATGCCCTTGACGAAAATGCCGTCGTACAGAATCATGCCGTCTTGAATGTCATAGAAACGGTTGATCAGGTTGGTCACCGTGGTCTTACCGGCACCCGTGGCACCGACCAATGCGATCTTCTGCCCGGGCTTGGCGAACCAAGTGATGTCATGCAGCACCGGCTTGTTGGGGTTGTAGCCGAAGGTCACGTCGGTGAAGCGCACATCGCCCTGCAGCAGGGTGAGGCGTCCATCCGGCGAAGTGATAGCGGTTTCACGGGCCTTCATCGCTACTTCTGCAGCACGCGGGCTCAAGGACTGCGCGGCCTTGAGTGAACGGGTGCCATCGTCGCCCTCCTCGCGCTTCCACGCCCAGTGACCGGTTTCATGGTCGACTTCGGTCATGGTTCGGCCGTCTTCGCCGAGTTCCACATTCACCAAGGTCACGGAACCGTCGTCATCTTCCGGCTGTTCGTCCATGAGCGCAAAGATACGGGATGCGCCGGCGAGCGCCATCATCACCATGTTGAACTGCATGGAGACCTGGCCGAGCGGGTTGACGAAGGAGCGGGACAGCGTCAATAGCGAAATCAGCGTACCTAAGGTGAGCGGGCCAACTCCGGACAGGCCGAAGTTGCCAAGTCCGCTAATCGCTGCGGCTCCGCCGAAGATGGCGAGCAGAATGTAGAGCAGATAGCCCATGTTGCCGACGATCGGCATGGTCACGTTGCCCCACGTGTTCGCTTCGGCGGAAGCTTCGAAGAGTTCTTCGTTCTTCTTGTCGAAGGTGGTTTGGGTGGCGTCCTCATGGTTGAAGACCTTGATGACCTTCTGGCCGTTGACCGCTTCTTCCACGAATGCGTTCACATCGCCGATGGCGATCTGCTGCTTGACAAAGTAACGTCCGGAACGGGAAACGACCTTGCGTACCACTATGAACAGGATCACGGTGAATGCGAGCACAAAAATGGTGACGGGCACTGACAGCCACAGCATCGACACGAGCGCCGCAAGCGCGGCCACTGCGGATGAGAACATTTGCGGGAACGATTGGCTGATGGCTTGGCGCAATGTGTCGGTGTCGTTGGTGTAACGGCTCATGATGTCACCGTGTTCGGTGGTGTCGAAGTAACGGATCGGCAAGGTCTGCTGGTGAGCGAACATGTCGTCGCGGATCTTCTTCAACGTGCCCTGTTCCACGGCGACGATGATCCACTGCCATAGCCAGCTGCAGAAAATGCCGGCTGCATACAGGCATGCCATGAGTGTCAGCGCACGCAACAGCGGCATCCAGTCAGGGTTGGTGGCACCAACCATGGGCAGAATGTAGGTGTCGATCAGCGACTGTAGGAACAGTGACGATCCGGCCTGCGCTGCGGCTCCGACAAGAATGCACACTACTACGAGTGCCACGCGCCACTTGTATTGGAAGATGTAGCCGAAAATACGCTTGGTGGTGCCCGGTGCGGCTTTCTGCATTGGTGGCTTCGGCTGTTTGCTGGCCACGTTGTTGTTTTCCTTGGATTTCAATGCGGAAGTTTGTTCAGTCATCTGTTGCCTCCTTTCACTGCAGTTCCTCAGGTTGAGCCTGATTCTTGGTTTGCGATTCGTAGATGGAGCGATATTCGTCGCAGTTTTCGAGCAGTTGTTCATGCGTGCCGGCTGCCATGATGCGGCCGTGGTCCATGACGAGAATCATGTCGGATTCCTGCACAGAGGCCACACGCTGGGCGATGATGATCTTCGTGGTGTCGGGAATCTCATGATGGAATGCGGTACGAATCAGCTGATCGGTTTTGGTGTCGACTGCGGATGTGGAATCGTCGAGGATCAGGATTTTCGGCTTTTTCAGCAACGCACGCGCAATGCACAGACGCTGGCGCTGGCCGCCGGAAACGTTGGTACCGCCCTGTTCGATGTACGTATCGTACTTATCGGGGAATTCCTGAATGAAGCCGTCAGCCTGCGCAAGCTGGCACGCGTGGCGAATCTCTTCATCAGTGGCGTTTGGATTGCCCCAACGCAGATTTTCGGCAATGGTTCCGGAGAAGAGCACGTTCTTTTGCAACACCATGGCAACCTGATCACGCAATACTTCCAAATCGTAATCACGCACATCCACGCCGCCGACCTTCAGCGAACCTTCGGTCACGTCATACAAACGTGGCACAAGCTGCACCAGACTGGACTTTGCGGAACCGGTGCCGCCAACGATGCCGATGGTCATGCCGGAACGAATCTTCAAATCAATATCGTCAAGCACCGGCTTTTCGGAAGTGGCGGAATAACGGAAGGTGACATGGTCGAAATCGATATCGCCATTCTTCACTTCCTTGACTGGATTAGCCGGATTCGTAACCGTGCTTTCCTCGTTCAGCACCTGGCAGATACGTTCGGCGGAAGCCTGCGAAATAATGCACATCACGAAAATCATGGAAAGCATCATCATAGCCATGAGGATCTGCATGGCGTAGGTGACCAGTGCGGTCAGATCGCCGGTGGTCAAGCCTAGGGCTGCATTGTTGCCGGACGCCACGATCTGCCGGGCGCCCATCCATGCGATGAGCAGCATGGACACGTACACGCACAGCATCATAAGCGGATTGTTGAAGCTCATAATGCGTTCGGCCTTGGTGAAGTCCTTGAAGATGCGCTGCGAAATGCGGTTGAACTTTTCGGTTTCGTGGCTTTCGCGATTGTAGGACTTGACCACGCGGATGCCCTGCAGGTTCTCGTCGACCACGTTGTTGAGCTTGTCGTATGTGTGGAACACACGCTCGAACACCGGGTGCACCAGCACCGCCAGGCCACACAAGCCGATGGCGAGCACCGGAATGCAGGCGAGGAACACCAAAGAGATGGAGGGGCTGATGCGGAAGGAGAAGATCCACGCCACAATCACCATGATCGGAGCGCGCACACCCATGCGGATAATCATCGAATACGCGTTCTGCAGGTTGGTCACATCGGTGGTCAGTCGTGTGATGATCGAACCGGTGGAGAAACGGTCGATATTGGTGAAGCTGTAGCCTTGCACCTTCTCAAACTGATCGTGACGCAGATTCTTCGCGAATCCGGCACCTGCGATAGCCGAGAACTTTCCAGCCAAAAAGCCGGATGTCAGCGAAACTACCGAGCAAATCAGCAGAATCAAGCCGAATTTCAAAATCGCCGGCATGCTGCCACCGCTGATGCCCTCATCAATCAGCGATGCCATGACAGTCGGAATAAGGATTTCCAGCACGCTTTCCACGGCTACGAATGCCGGGGAGAGCAGACTGACTTTTTTGTATTCGCGCAGGGATTTGCCCAGTGTGCGAATGACATGCTGCTTTGGTTTCGGCGTTGCGGACGCCGTTGCGTTTGCCGTTGTCACTACTTGCCCTTTCCTTTTATTTTTGCCTATGACGTGTGTTACCTGCGATTGCGCGCGATCGCCATTTCCTGCGATATCCGCAGTACGTGCGAGACATACTCATCACGAGCATCGCGATTATTCGAGGCATAGTCATCGCATGTTTTTTGCGGAACTTGCGATTTGCTTGCGTCCTGTTCCTGTATTTCCAAACTTGGATATCGACTTTCGTCTCCGATCAAACCTGTTTTCACCAGATTCGTCTGCATGACGTCGAGCACGTGCATGAATTGGCGGATCTGATCGTCTTCAAGGCCTTCCAGCAGGATTCGTTCCATGTTCTTCGCATTGTCCCGCAAGACTTCGGCGATATGTCTCGATTTGTCCGTCAACACGATTTTTTTCAGTCGTGCGTCGCGTTTCACCGGTTCGCGCGCGATCAGGCCCTTCTGCTCCATCAGCCCCAGCACCCGGCATGATGTGGATCGGGTCACGCCGAAGCGTTGCTCGATGTCTTGAGGAAAGATTTCCTCGTTGTCATGCCGTGCGAGATACACGATGACGTCAACGTTGCCGTTGCTGATGTCTTCCGCCGCTTCAGGGCGGGTGACGCGCAGATACCGGTTGACCACGTTGTGCAGCGAGCGAATGGCCACGCTGGGGGGCTTTGCCAAGCCGCTTTCCCAGACTTCGAAGAGTCGTGAGCCAGTCGGTTCCTTGTATTGTTCGTTCGTCACTTCCGTCACAGCATACATAGTAAACCGTTGTATATACAACTGTTGCATATGCAACAGTTGGCATGTCGTACGTATCCGCTTGCCCTGAAAATCGTCATAAAGCAACAACCCCAGAGCAACCTTCCAACAATGCAAAGGCCGAGGAATCAGGTCCGCACCGGTTCAGAGTAACGGACCAGATTCCCCGACCTTAAGTCTTGAATCCCGCGAAACTACTTGGTGAGTTCAGCGTATTCGGCAAGCATGTATTCGAAGATCTGCTTGCCATCGGCACCCATCAGCACCGACATGCTGTTGATCGGCATGGAGTCGAGGAACAGACGGGTCATGTCATTGTCGGGCACGATCGGCATGCGGCCGGCTTCACCTTCGACACGCAGCTTCTCGAGCACCTTGGAACCGAGCGGATCCTTACGCCATTCCATGAAGTTGGACCATTCGGTGAGCGGCTGGGTCTTGCCGTCTCCATCGAGCTCCACTACCGCGGAACCGGCGATGTCACGGCTGGACGTGCCAACCTCGATGGCGTATTCGCCGCTCTCCACATGCCAGTCGTTGAACTTCTCAGACCAGTAGGCGAAGGCGCGATCGTCGAGATCGAAGGAGACTTCGGCGGATTCGCCGGCTTTGAGGAACACCTTCTTGAAGCCTTTGAGCTCGTGCTTCGGGCGGGCCACGTCAGCCTTGCCAGGAGCCACGTACACCTGCACGGTTTCGGCGGCGTCAACGTTCGAGGTGTTCTTGACCACTGCGCTGACGGTTGCGGTGCAGGCACCGGTCTTGACGGCCTTCACGTCGCTCACTTCGAACGTGGCGTAGCTCAAGCCGAAGCCGAACGGGTAGTCGACGGCCTTGTTGTAGGTATCGTAATAGCGGTAGCCCACAAACACGCCTTCGCCATAATCGACATGCCCCTCTTCACCCGGCCAGTTGATGGTGCTCGGATCGTCGTTGATGTCGAAGGGAATGGTCTGCGCAAGCTTGCCGGACGGGCTCACCTTGCCGAACAGCACGTCGGCGAGCGCCGGACCGCCGGACTGGCCGAGCAGCCAGGATTCGAGGATGCCCTTGGCGTTCTTGGCCCATGGTGCCACGGTGACGACGGAGCCGTTGGAGAGTACGACCACAACGTTCTTGTTTTCGGCTGCGACGGCTTCGAGCAGTGCGATCTGCTTGGCCGGCATGTCGAGGGTCTCACGGTCGAAGCCTTCGGATTCGGCCGCTTCAGGGAGCCCCAGGAACATGAGCACCACGTCGGCGCCCTTGGCAGCTTCGACGGCTTCGGCTTCGAGTGCCGGATCGGCCGGTTCGAGGTCGAGGGTGAATCCTGGGGCGAACTTGGCATCCACGCCGCGTTCGGTGAGGGCGTCCAGGAAGCTGGTCATCTTGGTTGGGGTGATGTGCGAGGAACCACCGCCCTGGTAGCGCGGGGTACGTGCGAATTCGCCGATGACGGTGACCTTGGCATCGCCAGCGACTGGCAGAATGGAGTCATCGTTCTTGAGGAGCACCATGGATTCGACGGCGGCCTGATGTGCGACCTCATCGTGGGCTTCGATGTCGAAACGATAGTTTTCGACGCTCATGGCTGCGCGGGTCTTGTTGACCAAGTCGATCATGCCTTGTGCCATGCGGTCGAGCTGTGCCGGCTGGATGCGGCCGTCGCGTGCGGCGTAGACGATTTGGTCGTCGGTGTAGCTTGGCGGCATTTCGAGGTTGAGGCCCGCATTGAGGGAGGCCACGCGGTCGTGGTCGGCGCCCCAGTCGCTCATGACGATACCTTGGAAGCCCCATTCGTCGCGCAGCACGTCGGTGAGCAGCCAGCGATCCTGGGCAGCATGCACGCCGTTGATGCAGTTGTATGCGCACATGATGGTCCACGGCTGGGCTTCCTTGACGATGTGTTCGAATGCCGGGAAGTAGATTTCGCGCAGCGCACGCTGGGAGATGTTGGCGCTGATGCGCAGCCGGTCGGTCTCCTGGCTGTTGGCGGCGAAATGCTTGAGCGAAGTGCCCACGCCCTTGGACTGCACGCCTGCGACGATGCCGACCGCCTCATGACCCGCCAGATACGGGTCTTCGGACCAGTATTCGAAGCAGCGGCCGCCAAGCGGGTTGCGCTTGATGTTCACGCCGGGACCGAGGATTACGGCAACCTTCTCCTGAATGCATTCTTCGGCCATGGCTTCGCCGACCTGGTGGATGAGTTCCGGATTCCACGAGCTGGACAGGCCCGCGGCCGGCGGGAAGCAGGTGGCGGGCACGGAGTTGTTCAGATCGACTTCGCCGGTGGTGGCCGAGTTGGACTTGCGCAGACCGTGGGGTCCGTCGGTGATCATATAGCCGGGAATGCCCTTGGCTTCAACGCCTTGCAGATGCCAAGCGTCGCCGCCGGAAGTTAGGGATGCCTTTTCTTCAAGCGTCAGGTCATTGACGGAAGGATAGGTGTTTTCGCTCATACGTTCCTCTTTCGCATCGTTTTCTTGAGTTCGTATCGGTTAACCGGCCTATGGAATCTCAACCCCGAAATCTTTACTAACCGGTCGGTAGGTACTTTATCAAAATCAACATCACAACACGCCAATCTTCTTTGAAAAATCAGTTAACCGACCGTAAAGTAACTGCAAGTATTTACCACTTGAGAGAAATGGCGATTCATAAGCATTGCAGCGCACATGAACCGCCACTATGAGTGCAAGAAAGGGAATCATCATGGCCAACGAAGAAGTCGACCGAAGAGCGGAGATTCTCAATGCGGCCGTCGAACTGTTTGGAACGCTCGGCTATTACGGCACTTCCCTGCAGAAAATCGCCGATCGCGTAGGACTCACCAAGGCTGGCGTACTGCATTATGTCGGCAGTAAGGAAGGACTGCTCACAGCCGCGCTGGACGAAGTCTACGATTCCGAGACGGAAGACATTCTTACCGACATAGTACGTGAGCCACGCCCATTGATTGCCGACATGTGGCGCAGAATCGTGGCGGTGAACGCACGCAGACCGATTCAGGTGCACATGTTTTCCACGTTGAGCGCCGAAGCGATCGACCCGAACCACCCCGCACACGAGTATTTCGCCAACCACGAACTGCATAATGCCGACACCGCACTCAACATCCGTTGGCAAGTGCCCGAAGGTGTTGATACGCGTCGGCTGCTTAATGCGGGATTCGCCATGATGGACGGCGTGCAGCTGCGTTGGCTGCGCACGCCCGGCCAGGATCTGAACTCCATGTGGGCGGAATGCGAAGACGCCCTGTTCCCCCTGCCCATGTGGGAGGGTTACCGCTAAGCCTCTGCCCCGGCACTGCATTAATGTATAGATGCAGACGTAAAAGGAGGCATGTATGCGGATTCTGCTGGCACCGGACTCGTTCAAGGAAGCCGCTTCGGCTGAAGCAATCGCACAGGCGATGGCTCGCGGCATTAAGCGTGGCAATCCGCAGGCGGAATGCCGGCTCATGCCTCTTTCCGATGGCGGCGAAGGATTAACGCAAGCCTTGGTTCATGCCACCGCCGGCACGTTGCACAATGTTGAGACAGTTGATGCGATCGGCCGCCCGATTACCGCTCAGTTTGGCTTTCTTGGCAATAATCATGCTTCTTGTATTCTCCGCACCGCCGTAGTCGAGTTGGCTTCGGCAAGCGGACTTGAACGGGTCTCCCCCGCCGACCGCAATGCGTTGTCTGCTTCCACGTTCGGCACCGGCTTGCTGATTCGTGCTGCGATTGACGCTGGCGCGAATCGTATTGTGCTTGGTTTGGGTGGCAGTGCCACTACGGATGGTGGCACGGGATTGGCTCGCGCGCTTGGATTTCGTTTTCTTGATACGGCAGGTCATGATATTCCGCTTGGTGGCGGTTCTCTTGTTGATTTGGAGAGGATTGACGATTCGGAAGTTCCCGATTTTGTAAAAAATGTTCCGATTGTTCTCGCCTGCGATGTCACCAATCCTTTGACCGGACCGGAAGGTGCTGCGCATGTGTTCGCTCCGCAAAAAGGCGCGAACACAGCACAGGTCGAACTCCTCGATCAGGGACTTGCGAATCTCGCACACGCGATCATGCAATACAATGGCCGCGATATTGAGCGCATTCCCGGTACAGGCGCCGCAGGCGGTACCGGCGGCGGGATGCTCGGCCTGTTCAATACAACAGTACGGCCGGGAATCGAACTTGTGCTCGATCTTGCGCATGGTCGAGAAGCATGTGCATGGGCCGACGTCATCATCACCGGCGAAGGTTCCATCGACAGTCAAACACCGTACGGCAAAGTGCCGAGTGGCATTGCGAAACTGGCGCAATCGCAAGGAAAACCAACTATTGCCATTGGCGGAACGGTAACCCGCGATCCACACATCATCGAAGCGTTGAGCGAGACCGGCATCGTCGCAACGTTCGGCATTGCGCCCGGGCCGGCGGATCTTGCGACGCTGATCGCCAACACGGAACGCAATGTCGAGATTACGTGTGCCGCAATCGCCGGCACACTGCGCGTCACTTCGGCTACTGCAGTACCTGCAGCTACTTCACCTTGCGAATCAGCATGATGAACACCGTGCCCAGTAGCACCGCAACCACAGCGATCGGGAACAAAGCCGTATAACCGCCAGTGGCAAGCACAATCGCGCCGGCAAGCTGCTGTATGGCGTTCATCACCGCGGAACAGTCGGCGTTCATCGACGATGGCAACTGGTTCAACGCATGCGTCTGATCAGACACCAGTACGAATCCGGAAGCGGCCATAAACAACGCGTATGCCACGGCAATGGTCCATTCATGTGAACCGCCCACGATCGGCATTTCGTAGGCGGCTCACATCAGACTAGCGTGTCGATTATTAGGTTCTGCGACACGGCTTATTTCGTTTCGCTTTTACGCGACGGTGAAGGTGGTGCGCTTCAAGTGTTCGCGACGGCTGGAATGGCCGATAAGCACTTCGAATTCGCCCGGTTCGACGATTCGGTTAGCTTCCGAATCGACGATGGTGCAATCGGAAACCGGAATGTCGAAGGCAACGGTCTTACTTTTGCCTGGTTCGAGTTCCACGCGCTGGAATGCTTTGAGTTCACGATCAGTCCAGCTGTAGGAGGTCACGATGTCGCCGATGTAGAGCTGCACTACTTCCGTGCCCTTGCGATCGCCAGTATTGGTGAGGGTGATTTCGGCATGCACGGTGTCGGTTTCGGCGAATATGCCGGATTCCGGAACGTTGGTGATGGTCGGATCTCCGTATTCGAACGTGGTGTAGCTCAGACCCTCGCCGAATGCGAATGCCGGATTCTGCGTGAGGTCGGCGTAACGGTTGCCGTGCTGGCCTCGAATCTGGTTGTAGTAGACCGGCAGCTGTCCTGCGTGACGCGGGAAGGTGATCGGCAGGCGTCCGCTCGGTTCGGTTTCGCCGAGAATGATTTCGGCGATGGCCTGGCCGCCCTTCATGCCCGGGCTTGGAGCCCACAGCAGAGCCGAAGTACCTTCGGCTGGAGTTTCGTCAACAATCACGCCGTTGGTGCCGATCACGGATGCCGGCAGCACTTGCGGCTTGGAGCTGACGAGCACCACCACGAACGGCTTGCCGGTTTCGCGAGCCACGTTCGACAGTGCATCGATCAGTGCATTCTGTCCGCCGAGCAGTTCAAGCGTGGCGGTGGAGCAGCCTTCGCCAATGGCCTGGATCACATCGCCCACCACGGCCACGATCAGGTCGCTTTTGCGTGCGTTTTCCACGGCTTCGTCAAGCAGTGCGCGATCAATCTTGGCGGAAACACCGATCTTCGGGCGAGGCTGTCCATCCGGATAGAACTCGCCTTCCGGATCGGGCACCAAATCCACGATGTTGGCACCGCGAGAGTACACGACCTCGCAACCTTCCGGAGCGAGCTGCTTGAAACCATCAAGCACGGTGGTGATCATTTCACGCGGGTGGCCGTCAGGCATCCAGTTGATCTGGCCGGAGCTGCCTGCCCAGTCGCCCAGCTGGGTCTGGGCGTCATCGGCGAGCGGACCAACGACCGCGATACGCTTCGCACCGGCCACGTTGAACGGCAGTGAACCGTCGTTCTTCAGCAATGCCACGGCTTCGCGAGCCACTTCAAGGTTGAGCTGCTGATGCTCTTCGGAACCGATCACTGCATCGATACGCTTCTGGTCGGGCAAGCGTGGATCTTCGAACAGTCCAAGACGGAACTTCAGTGCGAGAATACGAGCCACGGCGGCATCGATCAACGATTCGTCAAGCAGACCGGTCTTCACTGCTTCGATCGCACCCTCGTAGAACTTTGGCGTGGTCATCACCAAGTCGTTGCCGGACTTGACCGCATCGGCAGCAGCCTGCACATAGTCAGGCTTGACCTTCTGCTCCCACACGGAACGGCCGACGTTGTCCCAGTCGGTGATGAGCGTGCCCTGATAGTTCCAAGCGCCACGCAGTTTGTCGGAAAGCAGCCACTTGTTGAAGGTGACCGGCACACCTTCGATGGATTCGTAGCCGAGCATGAAGGTGCCACAGCCTTCCTTGGCTACGCGTTCGAATGGCGGCAGGAACCAGGATTCCAGCTTGCGGTGGCTCAGGTCGGCTTCGGAAGCGTCACGCCCTCCCTGTGTTTCGGAATAGCCTGCGAAATGCTTGGCGCATGCGAGGATCGCGTCTTTGGCGAGCGGCTCGCCCGCCTTGGATCCACCTTGATAGCCCTTGACAATGGACGATGCCATTTCGCCAATCAGGTACGGATCTTCGCCAAAGGTTTCGCCCACGCGGCCCCAACGGGTGTCTCGCGCGATGCACAGCACCGGGGAGAACGTCCAATGCACGCCGGTGGCTGACACTTCCTCGGCGGTGGCACGGCCCGCGGCCTGTACCTTTTCGGAATCCCACGTGGTTGCCATGCCTAGCTGTTCCGGGAAAATGGTGGCTCCCGGCCAGAAGGAATAGCCGTGGATGCAGTCGTCGCCGATCACCAGCGGAATGCCGAGACGGGTTTTGGCGTTCACCGTTTCCACGGCTTTCGGCAGATCGGACGGCGAGGTGTGCAGAATGGAACCAACATGCTTGTTGACGATCAGATCGTCCAAATCGCCGCTTCGCGCGTCAAGCTGCATCATCTGTCCGACTTTTTCCTCAAGGGTCATTCGACCAAGCAGATCGGCGATGCGTTCCTCAGTAGGAAGTTCCGGATTCCTATAGGGCAGATTTACAGTATTTTCAGTGGTTTCGGTCATGGATTGCTCACTTTCCTCATTGAAGCGATTTTCTTTAATTACCAATTGGTAGTTTAGTATATCATATGCACATCCGCAACTCGACATAACCCTGTCAACGCAAAAGGCGATAGACCATCAGACCCTCGCCTTTTCGCACGCGCATGCAATGCTAATCTCAACAAGTATTCAAAATCAACGATATGCATCCCACAACGGGGATGGAAACAGCATGTTTTCCATCTGAGCCCACTCTTTGCATAAATCAACTTCAGGCTCGCGCAACCACCATAATTGCACACCATCCATGATTTCCATGGCCTTACGCACCACCGGTCGCATGCTCGACTTCCATGAACCCAATTGCGGAGGAATCAGCCAAGGATATTGTGAATAGTTCTCCCAAATATCGTCCATACGAGCAGTGAATTCATCATGCAACGGATGTTCAGGATTCAACGATTCCGCAGAAAGCACGGTAAACAACTGCGCCATCATGCGGCGGCGTGAGTTGTGTTTCACCAGGTAGCGCAGATACGCGGGAAAATGCGGCGCAGACGGGTCGCTGCCCGGCATGCCCGAAGAGAAGAAGTCCTCCGGCGTGCCGGTCTGCCCGTAATATTCGTCATATACCAGCGCCAGCATTTTGTCTTTGTTGTCGACGTATCGCAGCACGCCTTGTTTGGAAATGCCGACCCTGTCGGCCACGTCCTGGATGGAAATGCCATTGAACCCACGCTCACTGATCAGCTGAACCGCAGCATCCAGCACTTCCTCACGCCGCTCCTGCGGTGATTTTCGGATACGTTTCGAAGTCTCTTCCTCTGCCATGATTCCGAGTCTAATGCACCTTGCGTCGATTGCCGTTGATTGACTGCCTATGGCACGTCATCGTGAGAGGTATCTGCCAGAATCCATCCATGACGCCATACGCGAGTCAGATCCCACGCCTCAAGATTGCCGCCGTTGCGAGGATCCCGCGGTGGTTTCCCTTCGCCACTGCCCGGTTTCGCGGAGCGCGCAAGCTGGTAGCTCCAATAGATCTGCCCCGCCGACATGTCCCATGCCGCGCGTTGCAATCGTGACACTTGGCGGTATGCAGCCGATCGGTTTTGGCTGTGTAGGGCCCACTGATTCTCCACGCACCACTCGCCCACCAGCACGGGAATACGACGGGCCGCCGAACGGATGGCGATGCTACTCGCGCCCACCAGCATCCGGTACAGCCATGGCAGTCGTCGCGATCGCAGGTACAGCCGGCGTGCCGGTCCCGAAAACAGCGGATCCTCCATCGCGATGAGATACTGATGGGTGTCGAGCATGACGTTGTGCATGCCAGCACGACGAAACCAACCGCCCCAGCGGAGTAGTCGGAAACCGTCATGGAATACGATCACGGTTTCCGGACGTAGCACGGCGCGCAACCGGGCGTAAGCGTCGCGGTAGAAGCGCTTCAGAAACCGCAGTGAGACATGCGTGCTACCGGAAGCCTCATGAGAGTCTTTCGCCGTGTTCGACGTGCTATGGAACACTGACCAGCTCACTGGTTCGTTGAGTACTTCGATGCTGTGCAGGGCCGGTTCGTCGCGGTATCGGCGAGCCAATCGCTCCAGCACGTTCAGCGTGTACTCCACCAAGTCCGTATTCTGCGCCCATTTGCACACACCCGTCAGACCACCGTTGTCGAAACCGTTCTGCGATTCGGGAACGGTATGCAGGTCAATCATAATCTTCAATCCCGTCTCCCGCGCCCAACGGAACGCGCGGTCGAGGTACGTAATGCAGCCCGGATGCCCGGGCCAGTCGCCGAAGATGAAATACGGTATGGGAATGCGTACGAGGTTGATTCCGTGACCGACGATAATACGGAAATCCTCCAGGGTGATGTAGGTTTCACGGTGCCGGCGCAGTTCCTCGGCTAGATTCCGTTCGGACCAGAGGGATACGTGCGTGCGGTGCATCCAGATTTCATCGTCTTCGGCGCTGCGGGTGAACGGTTTCGGATCCATCCATTTCTCCAGCACCAGCCAGTTGCCGAGGTTCACGCCGTCGATTCGCTCGTCGATGCCTAGCACCATGTGTCTCACCGCCCTTACGTTCGGGGGTTGCCCGACTTTTCGTTTCCGCCCATCACAACCCATGGCAAAACCCATTCGGCCCAATGGGCCAAGGAACCGCGCGTCATTCGCAACGTTCCTTGGTTCATTGTATGCGCCCCGCGAGCGGCCACGCGGCCGCTCGGAATCGGATCACAGCCGGATCAGGGTCGTTGAATGATCGTGGTGGCCGGCCGGGCGGGATCAGTCGACGGGCTTCGTCTCGTCCGCCTCGTAGTCGAAGAAGTCGAAGTCGGCGGTCTTCTCGTGCAGAGCGGCGTCGGTGACGGCGATGCCGACCATAGTGCCGGTGAATTCGCCGTACTTGCAGTATTCGTCGGAGAAGGTGGTAGTGTCGAAATCCGGGCCAATCTTGGTCCAGTTCTCGCCATCATAACCCCACTCGAACCAAGTACGACGACCTTCGATATTCAAACGGAAATAGATCGGCTTGTCTTCCACAGCAACGCGAGTGTCAAGCATTTCCGTCTTTTCACCGTTTTCGAGACGCACAATCGAAATCGCGCTGCCGCCAAGCGTCTGTGAATAATACTTGCGCAGGAAAATATTATTCATGTTGTCGTAGTAGATGGTCAAGCCAGCGCTGTGCTGGTAGACTTCCGGCTCGAACTCCATCTTCGTGGTGACGGTGGCGTACACGCTGGTGAGTTTGCGTGCGATCAGGCTCGTGCGGTTGAGCGATGCCAACGATTCCTCGCCGCGGATGCGCAGCCAACCGGGGCGTTCCGTCACGTTGGCGAAGGTGGTCGGCATCTGCCGCGGCGAATAATACCAGTTGCCGATCGCGCCGCCGTCGAAGTCGTCGTGCCCGGGAATCTCCGGCATCGGCGCATCCGGCAGATCCGGCTCTTCGACTTCGAGTTTGGCCAGATTGGAGCCGTCCGCCATGCGCAGCCAGCCGTCATTCGTCCATGTCATCTTCTGAATGGCGGTTTCACGGCCAAGCGTACAACGTAATTCCGGCACAAACGGACGGCTGGTCAGGTGCACAAGATATGTCTCGCCGTTCGGCAGATCCACGTAGGAGCCGTGCCCGGACTTCTGCAGCACGGAATCCGGGTTGAAATAGCGCGGCTTCAAATGATCGTCATCAGCACGCTCGTTTGACTCCTTCGGCTGCGAAGTGACGAGCGGACCATTCGGATCCGGCTCATACGGACCCCACACATTGCGGGAACGGCCCATGGTCACGGCATGGTTGTAGCCAGTGCCACCCTCGGCGCACATAATGTAATACCAGCCGTCACGCTTGGTCAGATGCGGAGCCTCAATGCAGCCACGATCAGTAGCGCCACGCCATATACGCTTCGGATAGCCAACCACATGCTTGGTTTCCGGATCATATTCCACACAGCAGATCACGCCCGGCTTCTCATAGCCTTCACGGGTCTCCCACTCCAAGCTGACGATGTACTTCTTGCCATTGTCATCATGTAAAATGGACGCGTCGAAACCAGAAGATGTCAGATATACCGGCTCGCTCCACGGACCTTCAATGCTCTTTGACTTAATCAGATAATTATTCACGTCGAAATAGCGTGCATTCATGGAGTTCATAACGCCGTAAATCACGTAAAACATGTCCTCTTCCTCACAATACGTGAGACATGGAGCCCAAATGCCCTTAGCGCTCGGCAGCTTGGTGAGGTTCGGCTTCGTATCATCAGTAAGCACGTGGGTGAGCAGCTCCCAATGCTTCATATCCTTCGAATGGTAAATCGGAATACCCGGGAACCATTCGAATGTAGAGACAGCAACATAGTAGTCGTCGCCTTTACGGCAGATGGCCGGATCAGGATTGAAGCCTTTGAAGATCGGATTATGCAGCATTGTCGTTCCTTAATGTTCTTGATATCACGCGTTGCTTTGTACGATTCTTGCGTCCGACGGAATCACTTTTGGACGGGGAACCAGTCCTGGGCGATGCAGCGTCCAAGGTCCCATGCGTCCCAGCCGATCCAGCCGGGAGTGT
>ENA-ORTH01000717-ORTH01000717.1-human-gut-metagenome-genome-assembly--contig:-NODE-717-length-39470-cov-6.355854_pt1 | contig 39470 bp, 37 predicted proteins | sample MGYA00241914_ERZ509192 | MGnify/ENA primary metagenome ERZ509192 (study PRJEB26280, sample SAMEA2338826) | human gut metagenome | biome: human gut; feature: human-associated habitat; material: faeces... | reverse complement strand
TCCGGCTCGTTGCCGTGCTTCTTCTTCACGTTCTCGATCACGCTGGTGAGATATGTGTTCATGGCTGTTTTAATCCTCCTTTATTTTATCAAGAACAGTTCTCAACCTTGCGAATTAGGAAAACGGACAATCCTTCCTTTCGAAAATGTAAGGCGTATATTTCCCCAAGCTTCTGTGGGCTCAAAGGCCCTTTACAAAAGCCTCCATTCGCCGCAACCCCTCCTGGATGCTTTTCTCGCTGGTGGCGTAAGACAGGCGGATAAATCCCTCGCCGCCTTGGCCAAAGCCTGTGCCGGGCACGACAACCACATGTTGCTCCTGCAGCAGCCGCATCGCAAACTCCTGGGATTTCAGTCCAGTCCCGGAAATATTGGCAAATGCATAGAATGCGCCCTTTGGCCACAGACAGCTAATCTTTTCAATATTATTGAGTCCCTTGACAATCAGCTCCCGGCGACGGCGATACTGGCACTTCATTTCTTCCACGCAGTCCTGGTTTCCTGTAAGCGCCGCCACCCCGCCCCACTGAACGCCTTCATTCACAGAAGAAAGTACGTTTTCCAGAAGCTTTGTCATAACAGTCGTGACTTCTAAAGGCGCAGCGCTCCAAGCTAAACGAAAGCCTGTCATAGCATATTTCTTAGAAAAGCCGTCTACCACTACTGTACGCTCTTTCATCCCCGGAAAACTGGCAATACTGGTATAAGGCTCCCCATCCCAAATCAGTTCGCGATAAATCTCGTCTGTAAGAACATACAGGTTTCGCTCTTTTGCCAGATCCGAAATTTGGCGCAGGTTTTCCGCGCTGGCTACACCGCCGGTTGGATTGGAAGGCGAATTGATCAAGATAACTTTGGTCTTTGGCGTAATCGCATTCCGCAGGTCGTCAATCTCGTACATGAATCCGTTTTCTTCCTTGACTTTCACAGGAATGGGGACGGCACCTACCTGCATCATCAGGCCTTTGTAATTGGCCCACCCGGGGTCTGGCAGCAACACCTCATCTCCGATATCCAACATGGCGGTGCAGGCAAGATTCAGCAGACTGATTGCGCCGGCCCCAATCAGGATCTCACTCGGCTGATAATCCAGCCCCCGCGCCTGATAAGTCGCAGCCACGGCCTTCCGCAAAGCAGGAATGCCGGTATTGGGCGTATAGTGGGTTTCCCCGCGCCGAAAGGAGGCTACCGTCGCATCAACGACATGCTGCGGGGCCGTAAAGTCCGGTTCCCCCAACGCGAAGCTGATGACATCCTTCATTCCTGCTTGCATAGCGAACATTTCTCGAATTAGAGAGCCAGGAATCTGCTTGCTTTTCTTCGAAACTATTGACATATCTATATTTTCCTTTCTGTCCTTTCGAGTTCCATTATTCGGTCTAGGCATATCCATGCGCATGTTGTCCTCGGTATACACAGGAGAGATGCTCCCGACAGCCCGACGCACCAGGACGACATTCCAGAAGGCTCTCCTCACATCCACCCAGCGGGCGGGTAGAGCACTGTCCCGCCAGCGTCCAAATGGCGTCTACATCTCTGTCCGCCCCCCATACTTGAATGAGAGAACCGCCTTCCGCTCCTTGAATGCCGCCTTTTCCAATCAGGACTGATTTCACAGGCGCCAGCATAGAGATGGCATCCAACTCCGTAATCACTTCTCCAGCTAATGGAAGCAGTCCGCAGGCCATCCCATGGGAGGCTGAGACATGTTTTCTTTGAGACAACGCTACTGCTGATGAGATATTTCCGGACGTTAGTTTTTCTGTCCCTGCTGCTATGAGGACCCGGATTCCTTCGGTCTCAATGGCACTAAGCGCCGCGCCATAGCTACCGCCCCCGGGACTCCCCGCAAGAAGAGCCGCTCCGCCGCTGCAATCAATTAAATTCGCTCCAGTAACCAATACACATTCCGGTCCAAACTTCAAAAAGGCATCTCTCTCCAAGCCATCCAGGGACCGTATGCCCTGCCGGCTGAGAAGTACCGTATGTGGATTGGAGCTCTCTTTCAAATTGGCCACAGCCCCGCGGCATGTTACCCGGCCGCACAGCCTCAGGTGCGATCCCGTCAGAATGGCGCTGAGACAGGAGGTTGTGGTTCCGCCCTTCAAAATTAATGTTCCATTTTCCAGTGCGGTCTGAACTTCCGGCCGCCTGGAAATTGCCTCGGCAATCAGCCACTTTGCGGCATTCACACTCAAAAAAATCTGAACACGTTTCAAATTTTTTACCTCATGTTGTCAAAACCCTCAGCAAAACTTCTGTTGTCGAAATCATGTCTTCAAACAGGATATGTTCCTTGCACCCGTGAACTTCCTGCATACCTACCCCGATATTGATAGCAGCCAGACCATTTTCAACCAGCCATGTGATGTCGCTGCCGCCGAGCGTCTGTTCAATGACCGGTGTGATGCCAATACTGCGCATGGCCTCACAGGTCTTTTCAATAATGGGTGCGGTAACCGGAATACAAAACGCATTAGAGACCCGGTTCTCGGTTTTGCAGAATTTTGCGCCCCAGGCCTGACAAACCTTTTCCACGTGGCCGCAAATATTCTGTACAATCGACTGGAGCTCCTCCTCCTCGTAGGAGCGAACCTCCACATCAAAATCCGCTTTCTCTGGGACGATGTTGGTTTGCCCGGGGCAGAGCAAATTGGCCACGTTGACAACGCTAATTTCCGACACACGGCCGCATTCGATGCCGGAAATACACTCTGCCACAGCTTTCAGAGCATGGATGCCTTTTTCAGGAGAAACGCCCGCATGTGCGCTCTTTCCTTGGATAGAAAAGTGAATCTTCATATATGCAGCCGCCTGGTTCACCAAGTGCCCCACATCCTCATTGTCTAAAACAATGGCCTCTTTGCTGATAATTTTGCTGTAGTCAGCGTATTTGGAGCCGAGAATGCCGTTTTCCTCACAGATAGTCAGCAGAAATTCGATCGGCCGATGCGGCAAGCCTTTCTCAACAATCGTCTGGACAGCCTCCATAGCTGCAGCAATACCGGCTTTATCATCACTGCCTAGAATTGTGGTTCCATCGCTGTATATGACCCCATCTCTCAAAATAGGAGAAATCCCATAGCCCGGGGCCACAGTGTCCATATGGGCGCAAAGAAGCAGAGGAGCGCCTGTACCTGGTAGAATCGCATGGAGATTCCACCCGTTGGAGCCGAACATTTCCCCAATCTCCTGTCGTTCCCAATGGAGTCCAAGAGAAGTCAATTCTTCCTCCATCATGATGCAAAATTCTCGCTCTTGATAGGTCTCGCTGGCACAGGTAACATATTGGAGAAAGCGTTGCAGCAAACGTTCTTTGTTCATACTAACATCCTCTCATTCATTCCGCAAAATGCGTCTCTTTGTCATTGGCAAACTGATCGTAACATGCTATAATATGTTAAATTGTCCACGAAACCTTTCTGCTAGTAGTCACCCGAACACCCGCAGATGTATAACAGCTCAGGAGGGGATGTGAAATGGCTCTTACCGTCGCCGATGTATTAAAGCTGAAGCCCTTTGCCACCGGCAAGGTAATCGCAGGGGAAAACGGTGTTACCCGTAAAGTTGAGCACGTCAGCGTGATGGAGGTGGATATCACAGAATGGTTTTCCTCAGAGCTGGTTCGAGGTGCCTCTTTGGAAATTTCCTCAATGTATGCCCTGGTCGACCATCCTGAGCGGCAGGTGGAAGCCATCCGACGCCTGAACAAGAGCGGAGCTGCCGGGCTTGTCCTCTGTTATGTGGGAACAGTTTTAAAGGACGTCTCTCAGGAGCTCATTGATGTGTGCAACGAACTGGATTTTCCTTTGATTGTGATGTTTTCTCTGGTAGGCTACAAAGAGATTATCCGTGCTGTATCCGATGCGCTTTTGGGGCTTGATAATCAAAAGCTGCGAGACGCCATTGACATCTATGAATATGTGACGGAACTGCTGATGGAGAGCAGGAACAACTCCTCGCTGGTCATGTCTCTGGAACATATGCTGGAAAAGCGCGTGATGTACTTTGATCAAAATGCCGAGCCCATCTACATCTCCGGCTTTTCCAGAGCGCGAATCCAGATGGTTGAACGGTATATCAAAAATCATTTCTCAGAGTTTTTGCTCCACCATTCCAGCCAGACCATTTCCTGCCCGGGGATAGATGAGCAGCTCTATCTGCGCCCAATCTATAATAAGGCATTCTATTTTGGCACTTTGGTAATTGTAGGGTGCAGGTTTTCTGATTTGGATAAAATTGCGATTGCCCAGATCTGCAATGCCTTGAGCATTTCCAGTCTAAGCCAGATCAGCATCAGCCAGCAGCAAGAAAAACTGCGCACAGATTTTATACGGGATCTGTTGACCATCCATCTATCTGAAGAGGATATCTTTCGCCGCAGCACAGCGATTCACTGCGACATCTCCCAGGTAGAGGGATGTATTGTGCTGGATATCTGCAATTTCAAGCAGTTGATCAAACAATACAGCGAGGAGAAAATCGCTTCTTTAAAATGTGACTTTTATGAGTTGGTGCAAAGCGAACTCAGCGCTTTAGGGGACAGGAGTATCTGCTGTGTACTGAGTGATAAGGTCGTAATCCTCCATATTCAGACGCCCAAGCAAACGATTTTGCAGGTAGCCCGTTCTCTCCAGCGGGTCCTTAAGCGCAAAAATATTGAGGTTTCCGCCGGAATTGGATATCGCTGTAAAAGTGTGCGGGATATCCAAACCAGCTACGAAACCGCAAGACTGGCGCTGCAAATTGCAACCTCTGGTTTTGCGCCCTCTACCTGTGTGGACAGCGAGGAGTTTCCCGCCTATATGATGCTGCTTCAGACTTATCAGGCCGACCCTGGACTGGTCCCGCAGTTGATTGACCGTCTTTTAGCCCCTGTCCGGCAATATGATCAAACCCGAAACGGTGCCTTGGAAGAGACCTTCCGCGCACTTTTGCGCTGCGACATGAATTACAATCTGGTTGCCGAACAGTTGTTTTTTCATAAAAACACCGTTCTTCAGCGCAAGCAAAAAATTGTATCTCTGTATAAGGAGGATCCTTTTCAGTTGCCATTGCGCCGCCAGTTTGAATTCGCGTTTATTTTAGAGGGCTTATACGTGCGGAAGGGTTCCTCTGATTCCGGCGATATTTAAAGATTCCCGGTTGTCGATGCAACTCATTCGACAACCGGGAATCTTCTTCACGGCAGATACTCAGGCGTTTTCTTGGCGCAGGACTTCCGCCATCGGAACATGGTCAAACTCAAAATCATAGTAGCGGGGGTTCATAACGGAGAATGGCTTTCCTGAATTGTATTGCTCCCGGGCGGGCACGCCTACGATGCTGACAAAGTCGCCAACTTCAATTACCGTGTTGGTCAACGGATGGCAGGTCTTTGTATCCACGCATTGAACGATATCAGGGCTGGTAATCCATGGCTTGCCGTTCTTCCACATCACATGATACTCATTCTCGAACCACAGCTTATAGGTATTGCCAGCAAACTCGTCCACACCTTCCAGCTCCAGCGTGCCATAGTACAGGCCGTCGATGGTCTTTCCCTCTTTTTTGACCATCTTCGTTTTTGCCAGAACATAACCGCCGGCGGCTTCCGCTGCCGCGGCCACGGGGTCCTTCCCTACCTCGTTGGCCTCCCGAATGGTCTTGCCAATCTTGAAGCACTGGCTGAGCGTGCCGGGGACCAGCGCGTCCTTGACTTCCTTACCGGACATGATGTAGCACGCGTGGGCTACCATACCGAAGCCGGAGTCAGCCAGCATCTTGCCGTTGCGCTCGATCATCTGGCTGTTCACACAGCGCGTCAAGATATTGGTGTCGCCATAGCCGTTGACGATGGCCACCGGCAGACAGGGCTTATCCATAACAAGCGGCAGCGCCTGGGTCATCTGCGGATAGGCACGCCCCGCGGCGTCCGCGTCGATATACGTCAGGCCCTTGTCGAATCCAACGGACATGGGCATGCAGCTGTTTCCGCCGCCCAGCTCAATGGCAAACAATGCGCTGATCTTCTTCCCGGTGTATTCCTCCAGGACATCCAGGGACTTGGAAAGCATCTCCTGGGGAGAATAGGGCGGATCAACGGGCACGCCGTTGCGCTTTTGCTTGGCAATGATCTCATCTGTTTTGGGGGCGATAGAGCCCATCAGAAAAACAGACGCATAGGTGTCATCATCCTTCAGATCGTCAAAGCTGGTTACCTGGAGGGGCTTCCCCTTCTCCAACACCTCTGTCAGGGCTACGATGCCGGCCTCAGGGTCACCGCCGCCACCGCAGCCGAAGAAGCAGCAGCCAGTGGCAAAATCCTGAATATCCTGCTTTGTCTTTAACTCAAACGCAACCATAAAAGCGCTCCTCACTTTCTAACTTATCATATAACTGTTGCGTAGGATTACCGATCTGTATAAATGCTGATGTCTGGCATGTACATATCCATGCCCAGCGCATAATACTTCAGTTCACCGGTTTCATTGTAATAGTCCGCAACAGGCCAATCAATGTATGTGGACTGATACGCATAGGGATTCGCCATATCGGCGACTGGTGCCGACGCACACAGCTCTGCCATCACATAGTCCTGCAGTTCCATGGCAGCGGCATTTCTCTCATCTGTATCCAGAATGGTGACAGCAGTGTCCAACCGTTCATCCAGCTCCGGCGTGGAAACCCAGGTGGGATTCTCAAACGTTCCCTGGGTTGCGCTGCCAAATAGAGTGCGCATCACAGAAGCGGCGTCATTGACAGAGGGCGTGATGTTGCAGGTAGATACATTCGGCGCACTATCCGGGTTGGAAATCTGCTCCTGATAGGTCAGCCAGGGACCCTTCCGGATATTCATAGTGATGCCGACTTGCGCGCAGTTGGCCTGCAGGGACAGCATCATTTTTTCCAGAGCTGGAGCCGAATCCAGGAGGAAACACTCCAGTTCAATGTCCTGATATGTGTCCGCATACCTCGACTGGGCCAAGTATTCCTTCGCCTGCTCAATATCATAGTTATAAGTCGTACAGCTGTCGTTATGGCCGTTGATTGCGGAGGAGACCGGTCCGACGCTACGCTCTGCGCCGTAGAATACAGGGCCGAGGAAACTCTCATAGTCCAGCAGGCAGGACAACGCCTTGCGGTAGTTCAGATCGTCTGTGGGGGCGGCCTGCGTATTAAAGAAGATATACTGGGTGCAGGCCCATGTGGTAAATGCCAGTTCAACCCCCTCAATCTCATCCAACGCCTCATAGTTTTCCGGAGCAAACCACGGAGAAGAAATTTCCAGCTCCTGATTGGCCATCATAGTCTGCTGGGTACTGGGCTCAGTCAGATAAATAGCCTGAAACTGCTCGGGGGCATTTTCGCGGCCCTCCCAGCCCATATGCCAGTCAGGGAAGCGGCTTGCTAGGAAATAATCAGAATGCACCATCTCTGTAGCTGTGTAGGGACCAGAGCCAGCGTCGTTGTCCAGCAGCCAGGCCATGGCATAGTCGCCATATTCGCCGTAGGTGCCGTCATCCACAATATTGGCCATGACCGTCTCTTCGTCCAAAATGTACAGGTGCCAGATGATGCCCATAAAAGAACCCAGAGGCTCGGCGAGAACAAATCTCACTGTGTAATCATCGTCCGCCACGCATTCCTCCACGGTGTCGAAGAGGTACGCAAATCCCTGTCCAATCGTTTTGAAGCGGTTAAAGGAAAACACGACATCGGAAGCTGTCAGGTCGTTTCCGCTGTGGAACTTCACGCCCTCCTTCAGATGGAAGGTATACTCCAATCCATCCGGGCTGGCCTCCCAATCGGTGGCCAGGTTCGGCGTTTCATCTGGATAGGTGAGATTATCATACAGATTTTCAACACATACGCTGCCGACCAAGTCCGTAATCACCGCCGGATCAATCTTGGGCGTACTGTCCGCAGAGAAGCGGATGATGCTGGGGCGGGTGCCGTCTCCCGTCTGAGCGTCTGCCGGGTCGCCCGCAGTGTCTCCGCCGCACCCGGACAGCAGGCCGACGCAGCTCAAAAGGGCCAGGACCAATGCAAGAATTCGTTTCATAATCTTCCTCCTTTATTACAGTCGTATAATTTACACCTCCGGCGGCAGCCGAAAAGCGTGTACAGAGAGAATGCCCTATTTATCTATCAAATGACAGCGGACCGTATGCCCTGGCTCCACCTCCCGCATCACCGGGTCTTCTTTTGTGCACCGCTCGCATTTGTAGGGGCAGCGGGTGTGAAAACTGCAGCCCGTCGGCACATTGACCGGGGACGGAATTTCCCCCACGCACTCCACTGCCTTTGGTTTGATGGTCTCGTCCTCCTCCGAAACTACCGGGATCGAGGACAGCAGCATCTGTGTATAGGGGTGCAGCGGATTTCGATAGAATGTCTCGGTGGGGGCGATTTCGCAAATCTTGCCCAGATACATGATCGCCACCCGGTTGGAGACGTTCCGCATTACGCCCATGTCGTGGGTGATGAACATATAGGTGAGGTTCTGCTCCTTCTTCAGCTTGATGAGCATGTTGATGATCTTGGCCTGGATGGAGACATCCAGAGAAGAGGTTGGCTCATCCAGAATGATGAACTTGGGATTGCAGCACAGTGCCCGGGCTATGGAGACCAGCTGCTTCTCACCGCCACCGATGGAGTTAGGCGACTTGTACATGAAGTCGGCGGGAAGTTCTACCATCTCCAGAATCTCAAGGATCTTATCGTCAATCTCGTTCTTGGGAACTACCTTATGTACCTTCAGCGGCAGACTCAGAATGCTGCGCACATCCTGATAGGGGTTTAGGGAAGAGCCGGGATCCTGAAAGACGATCTGCGCCTCGCGGCGGAATTTCATGCTCCTCTTCCGCTTGGTCTCCTTTGTGAAAACCTCGCCCTCAAAGTCGATCTCGCCGCCCGTCATCCCGTACATGCCCATAACGGTATAGGCAATCGTGCTCTTTCCGGAGCCGGACTCACCCACAAGGCCCATGACATCCCCATGGTTGATGGTCAGGTCCACGCCATCCACTGCCCGCACAAACCGGTCTTTTCCCACAGGAAAGTACTGCTTCAGGTTCTTTAATGTCAATAACTCATTCGACATGGCCGTCTCCCCTCTCCTTGGCAGGTCCCTTGTCCTCATAGAGGAAGCAGGACACCGCATGATTTTCTGCAGCCATGTATGTGCCCGGTTTTTCCTGCTTGCAGCGTTCTGTGCAATGAGGGCAGCGGTTGAAGAACCGGCACCCCTTTGGTGGATTTACATAACTTGGAATGTAGCCGTAAATGCCGGCTGAAATTCCGCCGCCGGTAAGCCGCGGCACACATGCCAGCAAGCCTTGGGTATACGGATGCAGCGGATTTTTGAAAAGCTCAGCGGTATCGCAGTTCTCCACGATGTTTCCCGCGTACATGACGTAAATACGGTCCACCAGCTCTCGGACCACGCCCAGCGAGTGGGTGATCATGATCAAAGAGCGCTTTTCCTCCTCCACCAGCCTGCGCAGAAGCTTGTGGATCTGCCCCTGAACCGTGACGTCCAGCGCGGTACCGGGCTCATCCGCGATCAGCAGCTGACGGGGCGTCAGAAGCGATGTGGCAATGCAGATTCTCTGCCGCATACCGCCTGATAACTGGTGCGGGTACGAGTTCAGAATGCGGTCCGGGTCCGGAATCATCACGCTGTCAATCGCCTTCCGGGCCGCGTCCAGCATTCCCTTTTTGTCATGCTTATCAAACTGCCCGGAGTATTTCAGCACATCCATCATCTGCTGGCCGATCGTGAATACAGGGTTCAATGCCGCCATGGGCGACTGGGAGATCATGGAGATCTTGCGGCGCCGTAGATCCAAAAGCGCCTTCGCATCCATGGCCAGGATATCCTCACCGCCAAACAGGAGCTTAGACCCCTCTCCCACCTTGATACCCCGTTCGTCCAGTGTCCGCATGACCATTTTCATCGTTGTGGTCTTTCCGCAGCCGGACTCGCCCACAAGGCCGATTTTTTCGCCCTTACCCACGTACAGATTGATGTGATCCACCACTTCGGCAAAGCCCCGATATGTCTTGTACCATACAGAGAGATCCTGAATATCCAGCAATTTTTCATCCATCACTGTTTCCCCCTGTCCAGCATATCCCGAATTCCGTCGCCCAAGAAGTTAAAGCCAAGGATGACAAACACAATGGCAAGGGCGGGGAATGCCGTCATCCACCAATAGTCCGGCATGTAAGTCGACCCTTCGGAGATCATCGTGCCGAAGGACGGCGTGGGGGGCTGTTCGCCCAGGCCGATAAAACTCAGGGATGCGCCCAGCAGAATAACCCAGCCAACGTCCAGCGCCATCTTTGTCAAAACCGGGGACAAGCAGTTGGGCAGCAGTTCCTTGAAGAGAATATGCGCCCTGCTCGCGCCGACAAGTTCGGCATTCTTGATAAAGTACTCCTTGCTATATCCGGTCGCCATACTATAGACCAGTCTTGTATACCATGGCCACCAGGAAAGGGTCACCGCAATCATGGTATTCGTCATGTTCGGCTCCATGAGGGAGGCTATGGTCATGGCCAGCACCAGTGACGGCAACGCCAGGAAAATATCCGTCATGCGCATGATGACGGTGTCCACCCAGGTGTGGTGATAATATCCCGCCAGAAGACCCAGAAACGTCCCCACGGGAACAGAGATCGCCAGTACCACCACTGCCATTTTCAGGGCGCCGCGGAATCCGAAAATCACGCGGGAGAGGATGTCCCGCCCCGTCACATCCGTCCCGAACCAAAACGTGGCGTTAGGTGCCACGCCGGCATTGGCCAGATCCACATAGGCGCCGGCATGTTCCGGAAACGGCGCCACATACGGGGCAAAAATTGCGAAAATCAGGGAGATCACCACAATGGCCAATCCCACCATGGACAATTTGTTGCTGCGGAAGTTATACCAGTAAATACAGAAATTCTCCCGGGTGGATGGCTTCAGAAAGCCTTTTTTCTTTTTGGCTGCATCCATCTTTACAGGTCACCTCCCAGTCGGATCCTCGGGTCCACCATAGCATTGATCACGTCCACGATCAGATTGACCACCAAGAACGTCGCTCCGATTACAAGCACCACTGCACAGACAGAGTTCAAGTCCTTGGTAATCATCGCGTTTGCCCCGTATTTGGAAAATCCCGGCCAGTTGAATACCTGTTCCACCATGAATGCGTTGCCCACCATAGATGCAATGTCCATGCCCATAACTGTGATCACTGACGTGCTGGAGGGCTTGAACAGATATCGATTCATCAGGACTTTTTCCGGCAGGCCATAACTGCGGGAAACGCACATGTACTCCTTTCCCATATTGTCCGTCAGCGCGGAACGCATCAGCCGTGCATCCTGGAACATACCGCCCAGAGAAAGGGCAAACGCGGGCAACAGCAAATGGAGGAACGCGTCCCACGCCGTGGAAAATTGTCCCTGCACCAGGGCATCCAGCACATAGAAGCCCGTGATGGTGTCCGGCGGTGCCACCCCGGTACTCAATCGCCCAAGCGTTGGGATTACCTGCCATAGATTTCCGAATATGACCAGCAGCACAATTGCCACCACGAAGGACGGCACCGCGATTCCGATATAGGAGAACACACGGATGATACTGTCCAGAATGCCATCTCGGTGCCGGGCCGCCGCCCGTCCCAAAATCAGGGAACCGCCCACCATGAACAGGGCGGACCAGAAAATCAGTTCAAAGGTCGCCGGAAGCAGCTGCTTCATGTCCTCTGTAACAGAGCGGCGGGTGGACAGGGAAATACCGAAATCGCCATGAAGCACATCCCGAAACCACAGGATATACTGCACCGGCAGTGGCTTATCTAAATACATCTGTTTTGACAGGTTATCGACTGCCTCCTGGGTCGCGTGCTGCCCCAAAGCCAACCGTGCCGGATCTCCCGGAATAATGCGGGAAAGACAGAAAATGACAATTGAAACTCCTATCAGAACAAATACTCCCTGCAAGAGTCTTTTCAGTATATAGCGAAGCACTTTTCCAACCCCTTTCCTATTGCAGAGCCATTTGGATCACGTCAGTTCCCAATCGACTTTTCGTGTCTTTTCTTCCACCGGCCAATAGGCGTATTTGCTCTGGGAAACGCCCATCAACGCACAAGAAAGTGCGTCGTAAAGAGCCGCTCTGAATGGCTCAATGACCGGAATATCGATCCCGTGTTCCTGCAGTTTTCTCTTCACGCCATCCACCGCCGTGCTCATGCAGGTACAGCCAAAAATCACCGCCCGGGCGCCATCCTGCCGTACCGCTTGGTTGGCAGCCGCCGCAGCCTTGTCCACGAGAGCCTCCTCACTGTTGTGAAGTTCCACCACTGGCATGTGAATGACCGGAATGGATGCCAACTGCCGTTCAAAGCAATAACACCGGATATTTTCACGAATACAGCGGTCGGCATTATCCAGAATCCCGATCACAGAAAAGCGCCCGGCCATTCTGGCGGCCAGTGAACAGCTGGACTGGCATGCCCCCATCACCGGAATTCGGACCAATTCCCGGCATTCAGAGAGTGCGGGATCCAGAAAGCAATCCAGGACAATGGCGTCGAAGCCATCTTTTTCCCCCTGCTGCACCAGCTTTAATATGTAAGGCGCAGCCAGAGCCGAATCGTAAAAGCATTCAATAGACTCACTTCCACCCTCAACGATCCTGCTCTCAAGCTCCACCAGTCCCCCGGTTTCCTCCTTCAGCGCGGCGGCCAGCGCCTGACGGTCCTTTACAGAGACTGCGATCCCCTCTGTATAAATGTCCGGAACAATGTTGAGGATTCTGATCTTTCTCATAGATACCTCCTTTTCGCATCATCTAATTTTGGTCTACTGCCGTGTTATTTATGTTGAAAATTATACGATTGGATTTTGTGTAGAAATATACATTTTTCTTGGGCATTATTTTCATCATAACACACAGCCCTTATGCAAATCTCACATATATCTAGATGTCCAGAACAGCAGAAGGGATCAGGGAATCTCTGTTGTAAGCATCTATGGTCTTTCCTTGACATCTTCCTTAAGAAGCTGAGGGTAGATTTTTAACAGTAATTTGCCCAACTTTAAGTGGAGCGTCTGGAGCCCCTGCTGTATCTCATCGGCCAGACGATAGGGACAGGCGGTAGAACACCGCTATGAAGCCGCCGGAACAACTGCGTTGGCGTCTATTGCAAAGGCCCATTCCCATTGTGGAAATTCCCTGGCATTCCTCGCTGATGGAGAGACGGTCGTGCAACTCACTGAACACGGTTCTGGCGGGAGAAATCAGGAGCTGGCATTGGCCGCTGCAGAAGGAATTGCAGGACTGGACAATGTCTTAATTTTTTCCGTTGCTTCTGATGGAACCGATGGGTCCACTGATGCGGTCGGCGGAATTGTAGATAGGTTCACGTGGAGCCGACTGGAAAAGGCTGGCCTCTCCATTCACCAGATACTAGCTAATAACAGCGCCTATCATGCTTTGAAACAAGTAGATGGGTTGATTCGAACGGGTCCCATAGGGACCAATGTAAATGATGTTTTGGTGCTCCTGATTCAACAAGCTGAAAGGACATGAACAAGCGACTCTGTTGTGATTACGTATCGTGGGCAGCAAGTATCGGTGCCGAAGGCTTTCTGGAGCGGGATCGGAAGCGGGAACAGGCGTGGTAAAAACAGGAGGAAAGGCATAGCATATCCTCTCGAAATAAAACCTGAGGAGAACAAGCAGGGACTGAACGCCCGCTGAAAGATTGAAGCAGTCCGTCTCTCCAAAGATAAGGTTACAGGGTGTTAAGCCCTAATTATTGGTGCTTGAAAGAGCGTCCAGCACATACCTATTTAGTCCAACACGAGGTTGAGCCTACTCACCTCCACGTGCTCTGTAGTACACCTGCTTCCTCAAGCCTATTTTAACAAATTTCAACTTGCTGTATGAGAGGCACCTATGTTTCATCCATTTTGGTGCCTTGGAGCGTAGCGGAAAGGAATGGTCACACCTATGGAATTTAAAGAAGATATTCAAAAGAGACGCACAACATTTCAGTTTACTGGTACACCGGTAACAGCGGAACAGATTAAGTGGATTATTCGGGCCGGAATCACGGCTCCCTCTTTTGACCACAAACGCAAGTGGAATCTTATTGCGGTCACGTCGGAGATGGCAAAGCGAAAAGTCACCGACTACATTGACCCTCTGCCCTGTAAGGACACTCCTCCTGAAAATCCAGTGCAGGAGATGATTCAGATCGCTTTCCCCAAGCAAAAAAGTATGTGCGGAAGCTGGATGTGTCCTTCTGCCGCTGTATAAGCGGGAAGCACAGATCATGATGGAGGTCGGGCCCAGAAAACTGATGGACTTTGTCGAGATCTGGTGCGTCATCGAAAACGTCTTCCTAGCTACCACAGACGAGAGCCTTGGCCGCTCCATGCGAATTCCCACAGAGGAACAGCCGAGGAAGATTTTGGAAGTGCTGGGCTGTCCATCAGGATACCAGCTTCCTTGCATCATCGGAATCGGCCATATTGCAGAAGGGGCTGAATATCGGAGCAGGTTTATCCGGATTTGACGGAGTGTGTTCATTGGAAAATTGGTGAAAATACCTCAGCGGAATTTTTATATGTTGCTTTTGTGTCCGGACTGGTAGTCTATCCATTTGTCCTACACAGTGCTTAGATAATTTACTGCTACCTATCTTATTTCCTATAAATCGCCGGGGCACCAAGATTCTCCTTCCTGGTGCCTTGGCGATTTCTCCATATAAAAGCCTGTGAAAACTGAGCTGGATTCCCGCCAGCAACGTGATGAAGGCATCGCCTTGACATATGCCCGGCGGGAGGAAATAATCGACACTTGTGAAATCTCCAACAGCACCAACGCAGAAACTGCGCCGCATCAGCAATGAAAAGGCCAGCTGGATTAGGAGTTGGATCAATCAATCCGGCCGTTTCTTTTCCTCGGTTTCATATTCATTCTCTCAGATTCTTGCGTTGTCCGTCATCGCTTCATTTTCTTTTGCCCACTTGCTGGATTACGCATATCGCTGTCAGAGGAAGTATCTGATTGGCAAAAGCACTGAATCAAGATGCTTGAATCTGTGTAATTCTCTGAATTTTCTTCTTGTCTCCGCTCAACTCCCTGTTTTGTTGCTTGTACATGATGAGAGGTTGTGTATTTCTCAAATGCGGGGGAGGCATCGTGAAAGAATCGGACTGCAAACGCTATGAGGATCTGCCGCTGTTTCTGAACACGGCAACAGTGGCAAAACTTCTTGGTGTGTCACAATCCAGCTGCTACGAGCTCATGCACGAGCCGGGCTTCCCGGTACTAAAGATCGGCAGCAGGATGGTCGTACCCAAGGAGCAGTTCACCCGCTGGGGGATGAGCATACGGGAGGTGGAAAATCAGGTACGGAAGTGGAACCTACTTCTCTCTGCCCGACGAGATCTTCCTGCTGGGTCTGAATGCCGGTGAACTGGCAGTGTATAGTTACCTCAAACGGTGCGAGGACCGTAAGACGCATCAGTGCTGGCCCAACGATTGGGAGATCTGTGGGTATGAGTGAAAACACAGTGCGCAAGTACATCCGCCAACTGGAGGAACAGGAGCTCCTCTTCACAGAACCGACAGAGATTATGACCAGGGCCGGTCAGAAGCGCAATAGGAATCTGCACCACACCCTCCGTCCCACCCAGGAGGTGGTAAATGCGTACTATGACCGTCAGTTGGCGCGGCTGGAAATCACAGTAATGCGTCAGAAGGCAGCAGCGGCCCAGGCCGGCATGTGACCGCCTGGGCCGCTGTGTGCGGAGGTGACAGCGTGGGCAGGGTACAGGCATTCCGTGTGGGGACTGTGTGCCGCAGCTCCCGTTATTGATTAACGCCTAAATGGGCAGGTGGACCGAGGGGGGGAATCGTGCAGGATAAAGGCCGGGGTCGCCGGTAGCACCTCCGGCCGGTCACAACTGCCCGCAGTGCGGGCAGTTGCGAGGGTTTTGCGGTGTATCAAAAGTGGGATCAAAATCCGACCTGTGCTGTCACCTCTGCGGTCACGAACCCGGAACACCTACTGTCACAACAAAAAAACAGAGGTCAAGCCCCAGAAAGGAGCAGTTTATGGGCAGAAAAGAGAAATTCGCCTTCTACCTCTCTCCGGAGAAGAAGGCCATCTTAGAGCGGCGGTACCGGGAGGATTGAAGCCGCAGTCTCACCGCCTTCATCGAACGAGCCGTCGACTTCTATCTGGACTGCTTCAGCGCCAACAACGCAGGACTCTTTCTCCCGGCCTCCATCAAATCCTATGTGGACGGCCGACTGGGACAGTTGGAGAATCGGATGTCCTCTCTGCTGTACAAGCAGGCAGTGGAGCAGGATATGGTAGCCGGCATTCTGGCGGATGCCTATCAATTCAACGAAGATGATCTCCAGCCACGCCGCACGGAGAGTATCAACAAGGCACCTGAGTAAAAGTGAGTTTGAAACGGTGCTGTCTGCCTCAGATTGTGTCAGGCATCCCGTGGAGGATGCTGTACTTCAGAACTTCCAACCGGGATGTCTACGAAAAACTGTTGATGGTCTTGGAATTGGGGTAAATGTCAAATATAAGGGGCAATAAAGGAGTGTGGGCGTGGCTAAAGCCACACCCACACTCCTTTATATCCTCCTGTATTTGACATTTACCATTTTGTGTGTGGGACTCTCTCTTATGCCAGTTTCTTCACTCTATTTTCTTAAAACAACAGGGTTATAACTTTATAGAGAATGAACAGGAACATGATCACAAAGCCACCGCAACGGCTCACTACACGTCTCCAAGACCGCTGTTCCTGACAGCGGTCCGCATGGATAAGTGCCGCCAGAAAAACTCCGCTGCAGGCCAGCAACACCGCCCATAGAAATGTTGCATTGGGCAGAGCAGTTTCCCATGCCAGCAACAGGACGCAGGGAACAAGAATCAAAATTGAGGCGGCGAATTCTGCCAGCTTTCTAGCGACATAAGCATTCACCTTTTTCCCTCCTTCAGCATTTTCTTGGAAAAGAGATTTCCTGTTGCTTATGAATGCTGTGCGGCAGTCTTCCGCAACAGTTGCCGCCCAGCATCCGTCAGTCCGGCTTTCAATCGTCCTTGGCCGAAGACTCTCACCAGTCCCAGATCGGAGAGATGTTCAGAAATGGCACTCAGTTCCATCATGTAGATGGAATGCTTTCCAGAGATCTCGCTCATCGTGGCATCGTCCTTTTCGATCCAATGCATGAACTGGATTGCCTGACTGTCCACTCCATATACGGCAATGGTCTTCAACTCTGTTTCACTCATATTGGCACAGGCCGCGGCATCGCCTTTTTCCGTCAGGGAAAAATATAGCTGGGCAATCAGCCGCTGTCCCTTTCGCTTGACATAGCCGCTCTTCTCCAGAGAATCCAGCGCATTGTGGATATGGCCAGCCTGTAGCTGATGCTCATTGCAGAAGCGCGTCATACTGGTGATAATAGCGCCGGCATTTGAATATCCACGCTTGATGGTTTTCAGAATCTCCATCTGGGCTTCATTGGGTCCCGTCTTTTCATCCACAGGAACAACGGTATCCTTCTTGGTCAGAAAGCTTACAATCACCAGCGTGAGGAAAGAGGCCGGGAAAATCAGCCAGAGGCTGTTCATCTGCTGGGAGTTGGTGGTTAGGATATCCCAGTACAGTACAATGGCCATAGACACGGCAACAGAGGCAATCGCTCCCTTCTGGTTGCCTACCCGCAATAGCCAGGAGTCCAGATAGTAGACAAACAATGGGGCACCCACTCCTGTGCCGAAAGCGAAGAGATAGCTCAGCCCGCCGCTCCAGAAGATGGCGAAGAATACCGAGGCCATTCCATAGATGATGGTGCCCCACTTCGCCCACTGCAGGAGCTTTTTGGTATCACGAATTTTCAGGAAATACTGCGCCACATCACGGACTAGCTGATTCACGCCAGATACCAGGTAGATGTCGCAGGTGGACATGGTGGCCGCCATCAGGCCGGCCATAATACAGGCCGCCAAAGGAATCGGCAAAATATTCATCAAGGCTCCGAACGCCTGACTGGAATCCGTCAGTCCCGGCAGAAGCTGCCGGGCATAGCAGCCGATAAAAGCTCCGACAACACCGGTAAAGTAGGCGATGATCACAGTCCACATCCAGCCGCGCTTGCAGTTCTTTAGACTGCGAGTACCCGCCGCCCGGGCCCAATACGGAGACTGGTTCAGCAGAGACTGGTGCATCATCAGGAAGGTGATGACAGACGGTGCCACAAATTTGATGACAGGGAGCGTACCGAAAGGAAGGGAGAGGAAAGCATCTGGTAGCGCCACTGCATCAGGCAACCCGTACTTCGCGATCAAAAAGGTCGGCAGGATGATGAACTGGATAATGAATACCCAGGAGAACTGAATCACATCTGTGGCGGTAGCCGCCCAGATGCCGCCGAATACCACGTAGGCCGTGACCACCACACCTACCAACAGCATCGCGATTTTGGGGTCAATGCCCAGCGCACCGCCGATGGTCTCGCCGCATCCCACATACTGCCAGCCCAGAATGGCTAGGGAGGCAAAAAGGATTACAATGGTGATGGCCATGCGGCCGCCCTTTCCGTAGCGGTATTCAAACCACTCGGTGGGCGTCAGGGCGCCGGATGTCCGCCAGAAGCCGGCCCAGCACAGCCAAGCCACCAGAGCTCCTGTGCCCCAGCCCAAGTAGAACCACATGCCGCCCATACCGAACATATAGCCGTACATGATAATGGAGGGCAGATAACCGCCAGAGATCAGAATGGAACCGTTGCCGATGGCTGTCATGAAGGCCGTAAACTCCCGGCCGCCAACCATGAATTCCGTCTCATCCTTGGTGGTCTTTTTTCCGATGATCCAGCTCAGTAGCATCATTGCGCATACGTAGACCACAGTAATTAGGATCATCCACATTTGTGAAGTCATACAGATACCTCCTTACGTATGAACATTTCACCAGCATTGGCATTATCCAAAGTATTTCTTGTTGACGCACCACATGTCGTGTCCAGTGAGGAACCACTTAGGCTCTTCCCGCTCCGCCAGCATCATAATCTTGTTGAAGCTGTCATAGCAGGCATAGTGGTCATAGATAACGCTGTTGAGGATAAAGGGTCCCCAGTTCTCAGGTGCAGGTGTGATATCCACAATTTCGCCGCCAATGACCTCCATCTTATCCATCTGCGGGAAGAGAGACTGGGCAATATGGGGCATATCGCCGGTAATCACATACTTGCCCTCTGCAGTCTGGACCTGAATGGCCATACCGCCTAGGGAGTGACCGGGAACCTTGAACAGGCGGATTCCGTTTCCCATGTCAAAATCGCCATCAATCATGCGTACATTCTTGATCTGTGCAAGGTCGCCTGGCGTGCGCGGGTCATAATCTCTTCGAATCTTCTGTGTGGGCAGGGGGTGAAGCATATTGTAATACTCATCCCTCTGAAACAGGTGCTGTGAATTGGGAAACAGCAGCATGCCGCCTGCATGATCGTTGTGGAGGTGGGTATACATGACAATCTCAATATCGTCGGGTGTCAGACCTTCTCCTTTCAGCGCATCCAAAACAAATTGATTGCCGCCCTCCGCCGGACTGTCCGCCCAAGCTTTGCCATCGACAATGTTGTCCTGATGAACACCAGTATCCACAAGAATATTTCTACCATCCTTTTGCAGGAGATACCCACTATAGACAAAGGGATATCTCGTTTGGTCAAGCCCACCATCAAATAAGGACTTATAGCAGGACAGCGTACCATAGTGCAGGCAGGTGATTTTCCAGTTGTTGTTCGCCATATTTTCCATCCTTTCTACTCCAAATGTGAGCCGGTGTTTCATTCACTCCGGCATATGCCATTGCCGGACGCCCTCAAAATAGGGAGCCTGCTTCCGGTATCGGAAGTCATCCTCGTCCTTTTCAGACCAATCATAGAGTCCTTGGCCCGCCTTTTGCCCCGTGCGCCCGGAGGCAATCCCCACCAGAGTGGTCTTTTGGATACTTTTTGTGTCGCAGAGATCTGGATACACATTCAGTGCAATGGCCCTTTCCAACTCAAAGCCAACCGCATCGTAATATTCCAAAAGCCCTATAGAAGCGTACCGCATTCCAACTGCATACTTAATTGCCCGATCAATGTCCGCCGCAGTGGTGATCCCCTGCTCAATCAAATAAATCGACTCGCGGAACAATGCCTGGGCAAAACGATTTACTAAAAATCCTGGGACACTGCGATTCAGCATGACCACTTGTCGATTCAGGTCCTTCAGCAGCGTACAGACCTGATTCAGAGTTTCCTCTGATGTCTCTGTATGCCGGACAACTTCCACCAGGGGAAGCATGTGGACGGGTTGGAATGGATGCGCAATCAGGAATCTTGCGGGATTTTCAATTTTTTCTGCCAGGATTGCAGCATCAATGGAAGATGTTGTGGATACCACAATGATATCTCTGCCGCAGACCTCGGTAATGATGCTATACACACGCTGCTTAATGTTCACATCTTCTGAAACCGCTTCAAAAACAATGTCACAGTCTCTAAGGGCTGAGACATCATTGGTGATCGTCACCAGGTCCATCGCAGCACGCCGATTGGCCGCAGTCGCCAATTTCTGGGCTATAAGGTCATTCCAGTTTTGCAGCATGGTGTTTCTGCAGCGGGATAGTCCCTCCTCTGAATGTCCAATTACAACGGTGGAATATCCATTGCCAGATGTCAGCGTCGCTTGGCACGCGCCGATCGTTCCTGCCCCATAAATTGCAATTTTTTTCCCCATAGAACGCCTCCTCTCGTTTTGAAACAGCATTGTCAGGGCCTTGACGCCTTACTACCTAAGCAAAAACTATGCCAAGAATGGAAAATACAAAAATTCTCCATTCTTGGCATAGTGTGTTGTAAAACTGTACAACTCCCCTGTTTGCTGAGTCTTTAAAGAAGTTGATACTTATGAAGTTTTTTATACAGGATTGTGCGGGAAATTCCCAAATTTTGTGCTACCAAGGTCTTATTACCGTGAAACTCCTGTAAAACTTGCATCAGGATATCCTTTTCCAGCTCATCCGTCCGTTGGCGCAGCAAGCGCGGCGGCGCGGCAGAGTTTAATGTTTTTGTTTCATATGCGTGATGTTTAAAATAGTCCGAAAAATACTTCCACTCCAGCGTCTCAAACCAGGCAAGATTCATGGCCCGTTCTAAAACATTCTGCAGTTCACGGACATTTCCCGGCCAGTCATATTCCATCAGACGCTGAACGGCTTCCTGAGAGATTCCCGGGATTTGGAGGTTCAGCCGGAAATTCAACTGCTTCATCAGCCAATCGATCAGCAAAGGAATATCCTCGCTTCGCTCTCTCAATGGCGGAACATGAATGCATACCACATTCAGTCGGAAATAGAGATCACTGCGAAATTTTTCTTCCATCACAAGCTTTTCAAGAGGCGTGTTTGTCGATGAAATAATCCGCGTGTCAATGGGGATTGTGGCAGAAGATCCCACACGCTCAATCTCCCGCTCCTGCAATACCCGGAGGAGTTTCGGCTGCAGGGCAAGCGGCATCTGATTAATCTCGTCCAAAAAGAGGCTGCCGCCATTTGCCATCTCAAATTTTCCAATCCTGCCTCCCCTGCTGGCCCCCGTAAAGGCTCCCTCCACATAACCAAAGAATTCTGATTCCAGAAGTTCAGCGGGGATCGCTGCACAGTTCACTTTGATCAGGCGATTCTTACATCTGGGACTGAGTTCATGAATGGCATGCGCTACCAGCTCCTTGCCGCTGCCAGTTTCTCCATCAATCAAAACCGTGGAAGAGGACCGCGCTGCACAGACAATTTCGTGCTTCATTTTCAGAATCTCCGGGCTGTTTCCGACAATCCGATCCAAGGGATCTACGGTATTTTGCTGAAAGGACTGAAGCAGTTGCATCTGGCGATTCAGTTCTTCCAGCAGTGAAACGACATGAGAGGGAACCGCCATGGAAACATCCTCATTCTTTCGAATCATATAGACGAGACAACCCTCCAACTTGTTTTCGTGAAACAGCGGTGTGTAGGAGCAATAGACCGGTACCTCCTCCCCAGTTTGACTGTTCAGGAGAATCGCATCCCCAGACACAAATTTTTGAGTCTTTAATACCTCATCCACGCGGGAAAGCCGAACAACATCCCGGACATATCGGCCCTTTACCTGCTCAAATGTATACCCGGTAAGTGATGACCATCGCTGGTTGACATAGGCATACCGTCCCTCTGCATCCGCGACAATGAGTCCCTCCAGTTCATCGGCAATTCTTTGCATCAATGCTTTTGTTGAAATTTCATGTAGACTCTGGACCATCAAGGGAATTTCTCCTCCTTTCGATTTCCGTTATTTTAACGAAAATTCACACAGCTCCCCGGTTCTGTTTTGGAAGAATTATTGTAAGCCAATTTTAACACAAGTTGTAAACACTGTAAATAAATACTTACAATTATGTAAAATTGTTACAGTACCTAAAAAATTCTCCCAAAAATAAAAAGCTGGAAAGTAAAAATTGCTGCACTGGTACTGCTTACGCTGTGGCAACATGGCTATCTATCATATAATCTCTCTGGCTTTTCAAAATACTTAGCCATCCGTTTCTGCCGTATTCTCAGGAACGGCCTGCCGCTAATCAGATAACCATAGGGTGTTCCTATATTCATTTCTAAAATTCTTCCCCCTTCTCTCCACCGTTTTCATTGATTCTTTGCTAAGTATAACATCGGCACAGTCGGAGGTTTCCTTTTACAGTCATAGTCACCGGCTAAGCCGATGGCTTGAGTAGGCCCTATGAAGGCCTATTACCGGCAAGCGTCTCAAGGCGCACTGAAATTTATTTTGCTTGCATCACTTGCCTTACAGCCTGTAAACGGGTAATCATCGTTCTAATAGTAGCTTTCTATTATTGGAAGTCTCATGCCAGCGGCTCACTTCGCTCGATGCTTGAAGCTAAAGCTCCTCTCTCGATTGACAACTTTGATGCCTGCGACTACATCTTCCTGAATCACGCGCACCCGGACCACTACCTGAACATCAAGGAGTTTGTGGACAAATTCCACCCCCCGATCTCTGTGGACAGCCTGTATGCGGCGGAACTCTCCCGCACCATAGGCATTGAGCTGGCATACATTTTCCCGGTGGACCGGACACAACTACCGCTTCCCGGACTTCCGCCTAGATGTCTACTACGGGAGCCACAACGCGCTGACAGGGATCGGCTTCGACAACTATACCTTCACGGAAAAGCTGTTTGGCATCAAGGGCACGGAGGCGCTGGATCAATACGGCAGCCTGTTCAACACGAATTTCATGTTGACCCTGCCCAATGGCTACAAGGTCGGCTCTGTCGCCGGAATCGACAATCTGAACCAAGCGGAGGCGTGGCGGAACAATCAGCCAAATCTCCTGCTGCACCAGCGTATGGTGTACACAAAGCCGGAGGACTATGCCCAAGAAGTGATCGATCTGGGCGGGCAGATGGGGATTGTGGAGGCGTGAGGTGCCTCTGCAAGAAGGCGGGAGCGATGCTCCCGCCTTTTCAAAACTGTCTGTCCTTATTTCTGCCACTTATCAGATTTTGATATGCGATACAAAGAAAAAGCATTGGTTGCAAGCCCACTTGCGATACGCTGATCAAGCAGAATGACGGCACCTTCTTCGACTGGCCGGTATTCTGCCTTTAGCTCCGTGAACTAAACGTACTGAAAGTTACGGTGTAGGCTATCAAGAATATTTTGTCTAAATTTTGATTTCAAGATTGTTAGAAATGCAGAAAACGAATAAGCTCCTACAGGATTTTCGGAGGCCCGGCAGTTACCTTGCCGGGTCTCGCTGTATCCTCGGAAGTAAGGAGCGATAAGTGGGAGTGAGATCATTGGGACCCTCGGAACAGAGACAAGCGATATGGGGCTACTTATGCGGCGCACGGTTTGGTACAACGAAACAACTGGCAAATCGATTTGGAGTTTGTGAGCGGACGATTCGAAGCGCCCTGGTCATGTTATCCTGTACATATCCCATCGAGACTTCCTTTGGTCTCTATGGAGGAATTCGCGTCTCAGATTGGCACCACCCAGCTCAAACGCAACTGTCGGCAGCTCAAATATCGCCTTTGCTAAGAGTCCGAATGGATCTGGATGGTGAGGATTTGAAAGTGATGAACTCTATCCTCATCCAATTTGCTTTTCCTGGAAGTTACTAAAATGAGTCCTGCTTCCCGCGAAAAAGCACTACAGCTAGAATGAAAATTTCAAAAAGAGCCGGGACAAATATACCAGAAGTGAAGGATGCCAGAGAGACCCACTCCGTGGATGAGTTCCTGCGTTTGATCCATCCAAATGTTGTCTGTGAGGCTTCGAAAAGGGATGCTGATTGAAAAAATTTCGAGACCCGGCAAAAAGGCTGCCGGGTCAGCTGATAGACTGAAAGCACAAACATTGGATCGAGATCTACTGGCAGGAGGTGCGTATGAAAGAGTCCCATTACAAAAGCTATGATGATCTGCCTCTGTTTCTCAATGCAAAAACAGTGGCAAAGGTTCTGGGCGTGTCACCATCTAGCGGTTACGAGTTGCTGCACGACCCGGGCTTCCCGGTGATGCGCGTCGGGAACCGGATGGTGGTGCCCAAGGAGCAGTTCATACAGTGGGTGAGCGATCACACAGGAGGTGGAACATGAAGTATAGAAATTACCGAGACGTTTTCTTTCTGCCCAACGAGTTGTTTCAGCTGGGACTGGACTATGGAGAACTGGCGGTCTGCAGTTTCCTGAAACGGTGCAAAAATCGAAAGACACATCAGTGCTGGCACAGCATCAAAACGATTGGCCATGCGGTAGGCATGAGTGAGAACACGGTGCGCAAGTGCATCCGCCGACTGGAGGAGCGGTAGCTTATCTCCACCGAGCCTACCGAGGTCACCACCAAAGCCAGTGGTCGGCACAGCGGAAATTTTCTGTTCACCCTCCGGCCAATTCAGGATGTGATCGCCGAATCCTACGCCTGACAGCTGGAGAGGGTAGAATTGGCTGCAGAGCGGCAACGGGTCGCCAAGTCCTTCCAGGAGCTGGAGACTCCAGCGTGACCGCCTGTGAGCCGCTGTGTGCCCCGTTTGCGTGAGCTCTTGCCCCTCCCAGTGGCTTCGGACGGATTTGGCCCGTTTTGGGGGTTTTACGAGGGACGAAAAAAGGAACAGGATAAACGTCGGGGTCACCGATGGTGCCTCCAGCCAGTCACATCTGCCCGCAGTGCGGGCAGTTACAGGAATTTTCCGGATGACCGAAAGTGGGGTCAAAACAGCCAGCGGGAATCACGTTTGCGGTCACTATCCCAGAACACCTACTGTCACAACAAAAAACAGGGAGCACGCCCTGGAAAAGAGCCGCTTTTGAGCAGAAAAGAGAAGTTTTCCCTGTACCTGACGCTGGAGAAAAAAGCAATTCCGGAACGCCGGTATCAGGAGGACGGGGGCCGCAGCCTCACCGCCTTCATCGAGAATGCCGTAGATTTCTATCTTGACTATCTCAGCGCCAATAATGCTGGTCTATTCCTCCCCGCCTCCGTCAAGTCCTGCCTGGATGGACGCTGGGACAGCTGGAAGATCGCCTGTCTTCCCTGCCTTCAAACAGGCAGTGGAGCAGGACATGGTGGCTGGCATCCTCGCTGACATCTACCAGTTCAGCGAGGAGGATCTCCGCCGTTGCCGTGCGCAGAGCGTCATCAATGTGAAGAAGGCCAATGGCCGCGTCTCGTTGGAACAGCGGGCGCGGGAGTTCTGGGAGTAGGACGATGAGTGGCAGGATTGATCGTGAAAAGCCCCTACCTGAAGTGTGGCGAGGATCATTCCGTCAGTGGATACCTCCACTACATCGGGACCAGGGAGCGGGTGGAGCTGCTCCCAGATGACCGTCCGCCAACCAGAAAGCAGGAGCAGTTCATCACGAAACTGGTGAAATATTTTCCGAATGTCAAAGAGCTGAATGAATTCTCCGGCTACGAAACCAAGCCTACCAAGGCCAATGCCTCCTCGCTCATCACTAGGGCGCTGGAGGAAAACTGGTCAGCACTACAGAAAACAGAGGGCTACATGAAGTACATCGCCACTCGTCCCAGGGCGGAGCGGCTGGGGGGCATGGTCTGTTTAGTGATGAGGACGGCGTGGACTTGGCAAAGGCCATGGAAGAACTGGACCACTACACTGGAAAGGTATGGACGCACATCCTCTCCCTGAAACGGAAGGATGCAACACGGCTGGACTGCGACAATGCTAAAGTGTGGATGAATCTGCTCCGGACAAACCACAACGACATCGCCGCCATGAACATTCCGCCGAATCACTTCCGATGGTACGCCGCTTTCCATGATGAGGTGAAGCACCCCCACGTACACATGATGGCGTGGTCGGCGGTACCCGGTGAGGCCTATCTCACCAGAGAGGGCATCCGCAAGATCAAGTCCACGCTCACCAACCAGATCTTCCGTCAGGAGATGCTCCACACCTACGAGCAGAAATCTCAGTCGCAGGATGAAGTGGTGCGGGAAGCTCGGCAGACCATCCGAAAACTCCCCCAGGAGATGGCTCGGACTATCTGTACTCGCCCTGAGATCGAGCAGAAGATGGCGCAGTTGGCTGAACAACTGGAAACGGTTAAGGGAAAGAAGTCCTACGGCTATCTCTCCAAGCCGGTGAAGAAAACCGTGGATGAGGTGGTGGACAAGCTGGAGGAACTGCAGGTAGTTCGTGCGTGCTATGACCAGTGGTGCAGGCTCCAGGGTGAGGTGGAAAGCTGCTACCACGACAAGCCCAGAGAGAAGAAAAGCTGTCCCAGGAGAAGGAGTTCTGGCAGATCAAGAACGCCGTCATTCAGGAGGCGGAACGCATTCGGCTGGAGGAGATCACCTTCGAGAATGATGACTTGGCTGAGTGCGATGAGTCGGAACAGGTGCAGAGCGAGTCCTCTGCCTGCTGGGAACTACGGCAAATCATCCGGGACGCGCCCTTTCCTCTGAAAGATCAGAACGATGCGGCAGAGGAATTGGAACGGCTGGCGGAACAGAGTGATCTCCATGCGCAGTACCTGATGGGTCTACTCTACCGGGATGGCCTTCTACTGATCCCGGACAGCCAGAGCGCGAAATACTGGCTCACCCAGGCGGCAAAGCAGGGATTGCCGGAGGCACAGTACGCTCTGGACAAACTGCTTTCTCTGACGATCTTGAAGTCTGTGATTCGGACGGGGGCATCCGCTGCTTGAAAGAAGCAGCTGGGAACGGGAACCACTTTGCCGCCTACCGGCTGGGCAAGAAGTATCTCAGCGGCGAGGTTGTGTCAAAAGATGCAGTCAGAGTCACAGAGCGCCTCACCTAGTCAGCGGAGGCGGGAAACCAGTATGCCCAGTATATGCTGGGAAAGTTGTATCTGACTGGGCAGAGTGTTCAGCCGGATCAGGTCCAGGCAATAGTGTGGTTCGGCAGGTCCGCTGAGGGAAATCAGTACGCCCAGTTCTTTCTGGAGCGGCACGATGATATTCGACCGCCCTCTGTCATGCTGGCAGTTACCCGCCTGCTCTACCACATGAGCCGGAGCTTTGAGGACTGCTCCCTGCCTCGATCCAGCACTGGTCTGCGCATCGACCGGAAGCGCCGGCAGAAACTCCAGGCGAGGCGTATCGCTCTGGGCCACAAGCCGGATGACCATGAGGATGAGTAGCATCAGGATGAAATGACGATGAAGGGATGGTGAGCTGCACGAGAAAGGAAAAAGGCCTCCCGCAAATACGGGAGGCCCGGCAGATCAAGAGGTGCCTTCTCCCACTCCGCCCACATAGAACTCGGCCATATCGTCCAGCCGCAGGCAGGCCAGGCGTCGGTGTGCCGCCTTCATGCTGCCACAGCCGCAGTCGATGTCGAGGATGCCGTCTCCATGCCAGATTGAAAAGTCCTCGTCGTGCCCATCCGTAAGGAACACCGTGGGCGTGTGGCCGACAATGCAGATGGTGTCCGGAAAGGGGCTTCTGTTGTCTGGCTCCACCCGGCCCCAGATGCGGGTTTCGTGCCCCTCTCCCGGATACCCGTGTACCAGATGAAACCTCTGCCCACCCACTGTCAGGTCCAGATAGCCCGGCAGGCCGGCGAGGAAACACAGGATCCCATTCCGCTCTTGGTGCGTCCGGTGATAGATCAGCTCCCGGTAAGCAGACGAACCCGCCGTTCATCCGCCAGAGGTCCCGGGCGCCGAACTCGTTATTGGGTTCCAGGGTCCTCAGGCACATCTGCTTGTGGTTGCCCAGAAGCATGGTCATATTCGTCGCGGCTATGATCCTCCAAAAAATGTCCCCACCCAAAGTCCCCCGGACGATAACGCCTCCCAGAATGTATAGATGGTCCTCACCAGAGAATCGGATCAGCTCCAGCATCTGTTCAAGCTTATCCAACTCGCCGTGGATGTCCGATATACAGCAGATTACCGGCCGCACCTCCTGCCTGAAAAGTGATACCCGCATTTTACCATAGAATGTCTGCGGATACAACGGCGGTGTCCCCCCTTCAAATTTTGCAGGGTAGTATGCGATATACGCGTTTCCCAAATAGAAACTTTCTGATAATAGTCCTAATTCAGGGTGGCTATTCTTCTGCGATTGTGGGATTGTCCGTTGCTGAGAAAGGGAAGCTAGAATATGCACACTGTCACACGCCCATCAGGAAGGTCAACAAGGGGATTGTCAGAATCGAGCAGAGCGTGGAGGCAAAGATGATCTGCGATGCAAATATGGCATCACCGCCGTATTTGTCTGCCAAAATGGAAGTCGTGCTGCCTGCGGGCATCCCCGTTATCAGAATGCAGACATTGACCAGCGTTGAATCCAGCGGGAACGGCTTTAGCACCAGCCAGATCAGCACGGGAAAGAACACCAACCGTAAACAGGTGTACCATAGCACGGATTTGGAGAATAGAGATCGGATTGGCGCATCCGCGAGAATTGTACCGATCACGATCATGGAAAGCGGCACTGTGCAGCCGCTGGTTATGTCAATAGCTTCTTCTAAGAAATTTGGAAGTGAGATCGGAGCTACCATCAAAATCAGGCCCACAAATACCGCGATGATGCAGGGATGCCGCACCAATTTTCGGAAGGCATCTTTTTTACTGACATCCGTAAATAGGGAAAGACCCGCTGTCCACATGGTAAAGCGAAGGGGAATTTGAAATACGGAAGTATAGATGACACCCAGATCCCCGAACATCAGATGGGCAATCGGCAGCCCTACAAAGCTGGAATTGGAACAGATCATGCCATAGGACAGCACACTTTTCTGGTTTGCCGGATACCGGCGGAACAGCAGCTTGCTTCCGTAAATCGACAGTACCTGAATCCCGATGGAGATACAGACAGCCAGAATGCAGTTGTGCACAAAGCCATCGGGCAGTGTGATCCCACCCATAAAGGACGCTACGATATTACAGGGGAGAATCGCATAAATCAGAAGATCTGAAAGGGTTTTCCGCCCGTTTTCGCGGATGATCTTCAATTTTTTCACCAGCACACCCAACAGGATCAGCAGAAACAGCGTCTCCTGCAGGGATAACATCTCCCAGAAAAAATCCATCTCGCTCCCTCTTCTCCGCAAAGCTTATTCCAATAAAAATTCTACAATATATTCCGATAGGCCATACCATTTTTATCCGAAATAGGGCGCAGGGTCCGGCCCTGGGGCCGGACCCTGCACGAAAAAAGGATCGTGTGTGTCCGATGGTAGCAAATTTGGAATGCGGTACCGTGCTTACAGGATTTCGCAGCTGATTTCCTTCAGCTTTTCATCTACCCAGGGACGGATGTAGGTGCCGTCCCCCAGAATATGGGCCATGATGTCGGCTTCTTTCTTCTCAACCGCCTCGGTGGCATCCGCCAGCTCTGCGGCGATGGCGGGATCAATGAACAACACACCGTCGTCATCGCCCACTACGATGTCGCCGGGACGGACGAGTTTTCCACCAATCACCACGGGGACGTTGATCTCGCCGGGGCCGTTCTTATAGGGGCCGTTGGGGGTGGCGGACCGGGCGTAGACGTGGAAGTCCTCCATAGCCGCCAGACCGCCCCGGTCCCGGATGGCACCGTCGCAGACGATGCCCTTGATCCCGCGGGCCTTGCAGTAGGTGGCCATCAGCTCGCCGAAAATGGCCCGGTCTGTGAAGCCGCCGGCATCAATGACGATGACATCACCGGGCTTTGCCAAATCCATGGCAGCGTGAAACATCAGGTTATCGCCCTGAGGGACCCGGACGGTGAAGGCCGTGCCCAGCAGCTGTCCTTTGTATCCAATGGGCTCGATGGCCGCGTCCACTGCGGCGATGCGGCCCATGTTGTCATCGATGTTGGCCACCGGCATATCTTTGAACCGGGTCACCAGCTCCGGGGCGGGCCGCTGAAAATCCTTTACGATCTTGCATCCGATAGACATGATCTCATTCCTCCGATCTCAGATAAATGTAAAGCCAGTCTCTTTATTCAGTACGTCTCGGTCCGCCACGCAGCGGGCGGCTACTTTACCTGTAGTCACGGCGGTGGGGACCAGATCGCAGACCATCTGGATCTGGGTCTTCTTGCTGCCCACGCCATAGCTGCCGCAGTGGGGGTTGACGATGACGTTGTCCAGCGTCTTCAGCGGGTCATTTTCCGGCAGAGGCTCCCGCTCCACGGTGTCCAGGCCGGCGTACAGGATCTCGCCATTTTGCAGGGCCCAGACCATATCGTCGTTGTCGATGACGGGGCCTCGGCTGGTGTTGATGATCATGGCGGTATTCTTCATCTTTTTGAAGACTTCTTTGTTGAACACGTGGGTGGTTTCCGGGGTCAGCACGACATGGATGGAGATGATGTCGCTGCGGGTGATCAGCTCCTCAAAGGACACGAACTCTACATCCGGGTACTGAGCTTTGACGGCATCGCTGATGTACGGATCGCAGCTGATGACCTTTGTGCCGAACCCATTGTGGAAGATATCGTGGAGATGGCGGCCTGCCAGGCCGAAGCCGTAGAGCCCCAGAGTCAACTCCCGCACATCAGGGGGCAGCAGGTACTGACATTTGGGCCAGTTGCCCTTGCGCACCTCCCGGTCATAGTAGGCGGTGTTGCGGATCAGCCCCATGATCATGGCGGTGGCCACGTCAGCCAGCTCCTTGGCGCAGAAGCCAGGCAGGTTCAAAACGATCACGCCCAGCTCTGCGGCGGCCGCCAGGTCGATGCTGTTGACGCCGGCGCCAAACCGCTGGACGAACTTCACCTCCGGCAGGGTCTCCATCACCTTGCGGGTGATGGGCGGGTTGCCGGTGGCCAGGAGCACCTGGGCTCCTTGGCAGCCCGCGATGATCTCCTCTTCTGTGGGCTCCTTCTGACGAGTCGCTTCCACCTGGTACTCCAGCAGCTCCATCTGGATCCCGGCCGCCTGATAGGCTGCCGCCACACGGTCCAGTTCTTGGGGTGTGACGCTGCCGTAATCTTTGTCAACGACAATTGCTCTCATAAATTTGCCTCCTTCAAAAGTCGCTTACAGAGGCCAGAAAATGGGAATGAAGATCATGGATACGATGAGAATGACCACCGTCAGCCCCAGGCCGGGGCGGAAGAAGTCCATGAACTTCAGGTTGCCCGGACGGACGATCAGGGTGTTGGTGCCGCTGCCCACCGGGGTCAGGAACGGAGCGGATGCTGCCACACAGATGGCGATGGCCACGGCGGTGGTGTTCATGCCAAATGCCTGCACGATGGGAATGAACAACGGGGTGACCAGCATGGCACAGGAGGTGTTCATCATGGCATTGGTCAGCAGAGTTACCAGAACCAGAATGATAAACAGCACCAGCAACTTGTTGGGATGTTCGCCCAGCAGGTTTACCGCTGTATCGGCGATCAGGGCGCCGGCACCGCTTTTGCTCATGCCTGTGGAGACAGCGCTCATGCCGGCCACGATAAATAGAGTGGATAGATCGATGGATTTATAGGCATCGGACTGGCTGATACAGCCGGTCAGCACCAGAACAAAGGCCGCGAAGGCCGCCACCAGATACATAGGGAAGGAATCACTGTCGATGGCCATAGCCACCAGGAGCACTGCCAAGATCACCAGGCACAGCCCGGCCTTTACGGCGTTGAATTCCACAGCCTTATTGCTGCCGGTATATTCCGCCAGATATTCTCTGTCAGAGGTGTCGCCAGGGGTCAGGAACCGCTTTCCGATGGTCAGGAAGAACACAATGCCAGCAATGGAGACCGGAATGCCCACTTTGCCCAGTTCGAAGAAGGTCATAGTGGGAACGCCCAGATCCTCCAGGGCTCCGTTGACCACTACATTGCTGGCCGCGCCCATCAGTGTCAGGTTGCAACCAAAGCTTGCGGCGAAGGACATGGGAATCAGCTGCCGGGAGACGGAGACACCTGCCCGCTGGCTGACGCTGATGACGATGGGAAGCAGCATAGCGACTACGGCTACGCCGCTGCACACCGCGGAGATAATTGTAGCCACCAGCATAAAGGCGATCATGATGCCGTTTTCCGATGTACCTGTGAATTTGACCAGAACATCCGCCATCTTGGCGGCGATGCCTGTGTGGAAGAGGGCGGAACCAACCACCATCATTGCCGCCACCAGGACGATGGTGCTGCCGGAAAAGGCGCTGAACAATTCCGCCGGGTCAATGATCCCACACAACACCAAAACACTGCCACCCAGCATAGCCACCAGGGCCGCGGGGAGCTTCTCCGTCACAAAAAACACAACCATAACCAGCAGGACCAATAGCGTAATCACTGCAGGGCTCATAGGAGTTCTCCTTTCTTTTCTCCATTCATGTACGGTGATTTTGCGAAAGTGCAAAATCCATATTGGTTTTTCTTATCAGACCCTTGGTCCTAAATTTTCTTTACATAGGCAAGATTGTAGCAAAATATGCGCATTTTTTGCTTTTCTGTCATCATTTTAACGTCTATACTTGCTTTTGTCAAAGGCAAAAGGTAATATAAAGATTATAATGTCAACATTATACTAGTTGAGGAGGATCGGATCATATATGGTCTTGCATAACTATGAGTATTTCGTAGCCATCGTAGATGAGGGGAGCCTAACAAAAGCAGCTGAGCACCTGTATGTCTCCCAGCCTTCGCTCAGTCAGTATCTGAAAAGGCTGGAGGCGAATCTGGGCGTAGAACTGTTTGATCGCAGCGCCTCGCCGCTCCGGCTGACCTATACCGGTGAACGCTATTATCAATACGTCCTGCAGATGATGAAGCTGGATGAAAATATCCGCCGGGAATTTCAGGACATCAAAAACCAAACCAGCGGACGCCTCCGATTAGGAGTGGCGCTGTGGCGGGGCGCTTGCCTGCTGCCGGATGTATTCCCCAGCTTTCACCGGCAGTATCCGGACATTCACATCGAACTGACTGAGGGGCGCTCCGTCCAACTGGAAAGCGCATTGATGAACGATAAAATCGACCTTGCAGTGATGAATCTACCCCGCACGCTGGATTACAGCAAACTGGTATCGGAGGTCGTTTGCGAAGAACGGATTCTAATCGCCGCCCCCACACAACACCCTTATGTGCAGAACTTACTTGCAGACTGCCCGACCCTTGGAGGCTATCCTGTTGCCTCGCTGGAGCTGGTAACCCATATTCCCCTGATCCTGACGAAACCCGGACAGAATTTGACCCACGAGGTTAAACACGCTCTTGGGAAGAGTCATATTGAGCCAGATCTCCTTATGGAGACAGCCAATCTGACCACAGCTATTAATTTGACCGCTCAGGGCATTGCCTGCGCTTTTGTGCCAGAAGAGGGTGCGAAAGTCTGCCAGCACCCTGGCGCAGTGACTTATTTTGCAGTGGATTCCCCGGATCTGGTATGGGATTTAGCGGCCGTGTATCGGAAGGACACCTATCTGACGCGTCTTTCCCAGCTGTTCATTGATGTCATGAAACAGCAGCTCCGACGAGAATAAGCGGTGTTGAAAACGGCTGCATACGGAAAAATTTCACCTGCTCATACGGGGCAAAAAGAGCGTTCAGCATGCCAGCGGCTGCCAAACGCTCTTTTTGCAGGGAGAGCCCCAAACCCACTTTGTGGCTAAAGGCCGAAGGATAACGGATAAAAGGTAGTATATACATTAGAGTTTTGACAAAAAACACGCAAGGTATTTTGGCCCCACAAATAACTCAGAATTTACTGTGCAGTAAACAATAGGATGTCTGCGGATACAACAGTGGTACTCCCCCCTTTTCAAATTTTGCGGGGAAGTAAACAATATACGGGCTTCCCAAATAGAAACTTTCTGATAATAGTCCTCATTCAGGGTGGCTATTCTTCCGCAGTTGCGGTATTGTGTGTTGCTGAGAAAAGGCGGCCGTAATATGCAGCGAAAACTATTGGAAAGCGGAAACATCTTCAAACGATCAGACGGCCGCTGGAACGGCGTGGTCTGGTACTCGGATGAGCAGAGTTCAAAGAAACGCAAATCCTTCTGCGGGACCAGCAAACAAGAGGTCAAAGATAAAATCACTGCCTACCTTGCCGACTTCGACCGCCAGCTCACGGCCTCAGATGAGTCCAAGGCAAAGTTTGAGGAAAGCATGGGCAAGTGGCTCCGGGTATTCAAATTTCCCTCTGTGGAGCGCGGCACCTACGACCGGCTGGAGTGCACCGCCAAGTATCAGATCTACCCGATCCTCGGCGGCAAGGTGGTGGGTGACATCACCTCGGCAGATATCAAAGCCCTGCTGAATCACTGGATGAATGAGGGCTACGCCTACACCACAGTCAAGAAGGTCTACAACATCCTTACCGACTACTTCCGCTACCTGACTCAACAGGAGTACATCCCGAAGAACCCAATGGCTGCGGCTCCCATGATCAAGAAGTCAAACTTCATGGCTAGCCAGGGCAAGGAGGATCTGCCAACCTTCGAAACTGTGACCATCTTCACCCCGGAGGAGATCACAAAGTTCAAGGCGGAGGCTGTCAGGACCTGGGAAAACGGGACGCCCATCTATCAGCAGGCGGCCGCCTATACGCTGATGCTGAACACCGGACTCCGCACAGGCGAAGCCCTCGGACTGCTGAACAGCGACATCGATCTGGAGAACCGCGTCATCCACCTCCAGCGGGGCGTGAAAGAGGTTTTCAGGCGGGAAGGCACCGAATCCACCAGCGGCCGGGAGGTGAAGATCGGCAAGCTGAAGAGCACCTCCAGCAAACGGGATGTGCCCCTCAATCAGGCGGCAGTGGACGCCATCCTGACTCTGAGAGCGGAGCGATACTTCGGAGAGGACAGCCCTCTCATCTCGGATGAACACGGAGGTTATACCCGGCCGGTAAACTTCCGGAAACGATACTACCGCATTCTGGAGGCGGCTGGACTGGAGCAGCGGGGACTCCATGCCCTCCGACACACCTTCGCCACCAATCTGGTCAACGGAGTCAAACAGCCGAATGGAACCATCCGCGCGCTCTCTCCCCGGCAGGTGGCCGACCTCCTCGGCCACTCCACCTCAGAGATCACAGAACTCTACTACGTGAAAAAGGATACCTCCCGGCTGGCAGGAATCACGGCAGGATTCGATCTCTAAAGCACCCTCCAAAAAACGCGCCCCTGACCAGAAACCAACTGGCCAGGGGCGCAAAACTTTGATGCTAAAATGATGCTGTAGCAGACGGAAACAGTAAAAACGGATGACGCCAGATACCACATTCAGGGCATCATTTGAGCGTCACCCGCGGTCTCCCGAAAATCATTCCCTCGAAAAAGTAACAAAAAACCCCGATAAATCGGGGTTTTCGGAATAAACAATGGCAGGGGCAGAAGGATTCGAACCCTCGGCACGCGGTTTTGGAGACCGCTGCTCTACCAGCTGAGCTATACCCCTAAAAAAACACTCGAATCAGGAGTGCCTATTTATCATACAGAATCGCCGCCTGTTTGTCAAGCCTTTCCTTCAATAAAAACAAGAGACAAGCGCGTGCCGAGTGCTTTTGCCACACATTTTCTGTGCATGTCCATTTCCAGCCAGCCGGCGCGCATGGCCGCAGAAAAACAAGTGCCCGGCACTGTTTTTCTCCACTTCTCTCTGCGGATACGGCCCCGGCCGCATTTTTCTTCAAAAAAGCCTCGAAAAGGCTAGCCAAAACCGGCACGGCAATGTACAATAATATTAATATTGTATCTTTTTGTTTCGTTTAAGCCGGGCAGGGCTTTTACGCCTTGGGCTTTTTAGCCTGACAAGCCGCCGGCCAGTGCATCTTCCACTACACAAAGCATGTGGCAGGGTTCAAGCCTCTCCCGCGTGCAGTGCAGGGCCAGCTTTTTTACAAAGGTTTCATCCGGGCATATATCTGCTATCTGCCCGCAAAGCTTCAGGGCCGGGCCGCCGGTCTCCCAGCAGCGCATGCCGAATGTGCTGTATGCCTGCACATCATCTGTATGCACGCTGTGTTTATATGGAATATAAACAAACGCCATTCATCTCACCTCGCTTTTCAAAGAATCCAAACTGAGATCGAAAACTGCGGCCATGCGCACGGCCGTAGAGAGCAGTGGCAGAGAATGTCCCTGTTCCAGTTCCTGATACCGGCGCACAGACAGCCCGCACATCTCTGCCATTTGATATTGTGTCAGATGATTTGCAGTGCGGTAATCTAAAAGCTGTTTTGAAAAAATGACACGCATCGACATAAAACCCCTCCTGAGAGGGATTTTATGGAAACAGGCTGCGCACGAAAACGAAGTGCAGTTCCTATTGTGAAAAACGTATAATTTTTTCGTTGTTTTCCCCTGCCGCGGCAGGGGCCCGTGGCAGGCTAATGGGCCTGCACCGGCACCTGCTTGTATGCCTGTGGGCACTATTGAATTCCCCCTACCCTACATAATCCGCGAGGGTGCGCATCTGCAACAAAAAAATTAAAAATTTTTAGTTTTTCTTTTGAAAAGATCTCGTTTCGTATCATTTCGTAAAAAAAACACGCTCTTCAGACTGCACAAGAAACTTTAGATTATCTCGTGCATTTTTCGAGAACAATTTAGACCATACAATATACAAGAGGTGTATATGTATGGATCTGCGACTGGATTACGCTGCCATTGGCATGCGTATCCGCACCCTGCGCCATAGGCAGGGCATGACAGGGGAACGTTTGGCAGAGCTGGCTGACACCAGCAAGGCGAACATCAGCCATATTGAAACCAACAATACTAAGCTGAGCCTAAGCATGCTGGTGCGCATTGCCAATGCGCTGGATGTAACACCGAATGAACTGCTTTCAGATAATCTTTCACCCCAAAAGGTGCACTTTGAACGACAGCTGGCGTCTATTGTGGAAAACTGCACGCCCGCACAACTGTCCCTGATCGTAGATTTGGCCCGCACGGTAGCCAAACGGCGTGATTAGTGCCTTTCACGCACACATGTTATGAGGAGGAACCCTTTTGCAGCATCCACATGACGATGAAGTGACCGTGCTTTATTCCGAAAACCGCGAGGCATTGCTTCGCTATGCGTACCGGTATATGAATGACTGGGAGTGTGCTTCTGATGTGTTGCAAACTTCCATGCTGAAATTTATCCGCATGTTTGACAGGCTGTCGCGTCTGACGCACCAGCAGAAAACCGGCTACTTGTTTACAGTTGTAAAACACAGCGCATTCCGAGAACTTGAAAAACAAAAGCGCATCGTTCCTGCCGCAGAAGAGTGGCTTTCCTCTCTTTCAGAAGAAAACGCCGAAGATATTGCTGTGGGCAACTTAACGCTGGATGAAATCCACTGTTGTATTGCCGGGCTGAAACCGCAGTATGGCGACTATATCCGCATGCGCTATGTGGATGATTTGGATGATGAAGTGATAGCTGAATTTTTAAGTGTGAAACAAAGCAGCCTGCGCATGATAGCGGTTCGCGCCAAAAGGGCGCTGTGCGAGGCATGTGTGAAAAAGGGAATTGAGGTGAACACACATGGCCGCAAATAAGGGTCCTGCCGCTTCGCCGGATGAGCTTCGCACTTTGAAGCTTGCAGGCATGATGTACGCCAAAGAGCAGGACGAAGCCACTGCAAAAGCTCTGGCAGATGAAACTGTGCCGCCTCCCCCCGCGGATGTCCAGGCAAAAACGGATGAAGCTGTGTTCGCCATGCTGAAAGCCTGCAGGAAGAAACGCAGGCGAAGGCGGCGCGCCATCTACCTGCTTCGCACCGCCGCTGCGGTGGCGCTTATCGTGTGCGTTTCTGTTCCGCTTGCCTTCACAGTGGATGCATCGCGCGCTGCCGTGGCCAACTTTTTGATACAAAATTTCGACCAGTTCAGCCGCATTACCTATGATGTAGAAAACAACGCCAAGGCCCCGGTGGGCTGGATGAGCGAGTATTATCCCCAATGGCTGCCGGAGGGGTATCAGTTTGACCGTATTAACTATACAGGACAAGCACAAGAAATATGGTATATAAATGACAGCGGTTCTAACATTTATTTCTCACTTTCCACACATAACTCTCCATTTCTATTTGATACAGAAAACACTAGTTGTTCAACTGAAATAGTAGGAAATTACGAAGCAGCGTTATGCATCAAGCACGATAAACGTTCTTGTGCGATTGCCATCGTGCTTCCCACCACAACACTTTTTATACAAGGTCCTCTCACCAAAGATGAAATACTAAAAATCGCCAATAGTACACATAATCTCTTCTAGATGTGTATTCAGTTCAGTTGTAAAAATAAAAAACAGGAGGAAAAAACATGAAAAAAGTAGCAAAAAAATCTGTCACTATGGTAGTTGTCATTCTCCTAACTTTGGCTCTTTCCACAGGTGTCTTCGCAGAGGATATGACGCTGCGTTGGGTTGACCTTTCTGCTTTTTCTTGTACACTGAGCCGAGAAAATGGTCTATTTAGCAATTCAAAAGTATATGCCCACGCCTCTTCTTGGATAAGCAATGATACTATCAATCTTACTGTTACTATTCAAAAGTGGAATGGTTCTTCTTATGTTAATACATCATACACTTGGTCATCATCTAATAAAGCAAGTTCTTATATAGATAAAAATATGAACTTAAGTGCAGGGAACTATATTGCACATGCGGTCGCCACCGTTTATGATGCCAGCGGAAATTATGTAGAAACTGTTACACTAAATTCCAATGAGATAATCATCTAACCTCAGTCAGGGTCCCCGGCAAAGCCGGGCGCTTGCGTAAGCCTTGAAAGGGCATCGTACCGGCAAGCCTCTCAGGAGGCGCTGAAAAAATCCGCTGCCTGCATCACTTGCCCTGCGGCCCGTAAACGGGCGCCGTTTATCTAGGATTATCTTTCTGGCAATCGTAAAGTTGTTAATCTCTTCCCGCTTCGCTCGATGCTGGAAGCGAAAGCTTTTTTACTCTCC
>ENA-ORTH01000714-ORTH01000714.1-human-gut-metagenome-genome-assembly--contig:-NODE-714-length-39542-cov-4.361866_pt1 | contig 39542 bp, 39 predicted proteins | sample MGYA00241914_ERZ509192 | MGnify/ENA primary metagenome ERZ509192 (study PRJEB26280, sample SAMEA2338826) | human gut metagenome | biome: human gut; feature: human-associated habitat; material: faeces... | reverse complement strand
CATGTCGGCGGACTCGGGGCCCAGGGCGTCGGGGGTGATGGCCCGGTTGCCCAGCCCCACCACCAGCACGGAGCCCTCGTCGGGCAGCAGGGCGGTCAGCTCATTGGCCACAAGGCCGGCGGCTTTTCCCAGGGTTTCCTCGTTGTCTGTCAGAGGAGGCACCTCGACGGTGATATAAGCGCCCTGGGGCTTGCCCAGCGCCCGGGCGGCCCGATCGGTGCGGATGTGCAGGCGGGTGACGCAGGTGTCCCCTTCGCGAAACGTGTCTTTTCCCACGTCCTCGTCGGTGAGATGCTGCGCTTCGTCGGCCACCTCAATGGCCAGGTCGGTGCGGAATTGCATGGTGGTGTCCCCCTTGTTTTCGGATAAATCGATTTGTTTCAGTATTTGCGAAAACCGCGGGGCTATACACCTTTGGAAATTTTCCGAAAAAAACAGTTGCTTTTTCGAATTGGACGTGGTATTATAATCCGTGCGTGATTTAGAAGTATAATCTTTTTTGCAGAGGAGGTGTGACCATGCCCAACATTAAATCCGCCAAGAAGCGTGTGAAGGTCATCGCTGTGAAGACCGCCCGCAACAAGGCCAACCGTTCCGCCCTGAGAACCGAAGTGAAGAAGGCGAACGCGGCTCTTGAGACCGGCGTCGAGAACAAAGAGGAGATCCTCCGGATCGCCATGAAGAAGATTGACCAGGCCGCCGCGAAGGGACTCCTGCACAAGAATACCGCTGCACGGAGAAAGTCCGCCCTCGCGAAAAAAGCCAATGCATAAATGGTTTTCCAAAGCAAGCCCTCATCCCTAGGGATGAGGGCTTTTTGGCAGGAGACGGAAACCGGCCGGCAACAGTTGATTTTTTGCGGCGATTGGTGTATACTCTTAGAGCGAAATGTAAAGACCGCATGCTTTGGGGCATACGGATGGGCGGGTCCTGTGCGACGGTGCGCCGTGAACCATGTCAGGCGGGGAACCGAGCAGCATTAAGCGGTAGCTTCCGGGCGCCGCAGGTAACCTGTCCGTCCGTATGACCCGAGAGCATGCGGTTTTATTTGATCGAAGGGAGGCGGCTTTATGTATCAGGTGCTGTACCGCAAATGGCGGCCCCAGGCGTTCGCCGACGTGTATGGGCAGAACCACATCACGGCGGCCCTCAAAAACGAACTGCAGACCGGCCGTCTGGCCCACGCGTATCTGTTCACCGGGTCCCGCGGGACGGGCAAGACCACCTGCGCCAAGATTATGGCCAAGGCGGTCAACTGCCTCCATCCCGTGGATGGCGACCCCTGCAACGAGTGCGACATCTGCAAGGGCATCGACAGCGGCGCCATCATGGATGTGGTGGAAATCGACGCCGCGTCCAACAACGGGGTGGACAACATCCGGGATCTGCGCGAGGAGGTCAACTTCACCCCTGCGGTGGCCAAATACCGGGTGTATATCATCGACGAGGTACACATGCTGTCCACCGGGGCCTTCAACGCCCTGCTTAAGACGCTGGAGGAGCCTCCGCCCCATGTGGTGTTTATCCTGGCCACCACCGAGGTGCATAAGCTGCCGGCCACCATTCTGTCCCGCTGCCAGCGGTTCGATTTCCATCGCATTCAGCCGGCCGATATCGCGGCGCGCATCCAGTATGTGGCCGGTCAGGAGCAGTTCACCGTCACCGATGAGGCGGCCACCCTGCTGGCCCACCTGGCCGACGGGGCGCTGCGGGATGCGCTGTCCCTGCTGGATCAATGCGTTTCCCGTTCCCGGGAAATTACCGCCGACGTGGTGGCCGAGACCACCGGGCTGGCGGGCCGGGAGTATTTGTTCGAGCTGTCGGCGGCCGTGCGGGCCGGAGACAGCGGTGCGGCCCTGGCCCTTATCGACCGGCTGTACAACGCGTCCAAGGACATGGAGCGGCTGTGCGCCGAGTGGACGGAGTATTTCCGCAACCTGATGATTCTCAAAAGCGTCAAAGACGCCGCTGACCTCATTGTCGCACCGCCCGCCGAGCTGCAGCGGATGGCGGCGGAGGCGGAGCAGTTCGAACTGCCCGCCATCCTGCACTGCATGAACGTGCTGCAGCAGGCGCTGGAGCGGCTGCGGGGCGGGGTGTCCCGCCGGGTGGAGATGGAGATGGCGGTGCTCCGCCTATGCTCCCCCGATTTGGACGCCAGCGCGGACAGCCTGCTGCGTCGGGTCAAGATGCTGGAGGATACGATCAAATCGGGTATGACGCTGGCGCCGCAGGCGCCGGCGGCTCCGTCTCGTCCGGCGGCCCGGGCGGAAGGCGGCGAGCCCGAGGCCCCGCCGCTCCCCAGTAACGAAGGGCCGGCGGCCGGCGATAGCCTGGGTACTGATCAGGAGGTGCCCTTCGAGAGATGGAACGACGTACTGGACACGCTGTCCGGCACCTGCCCACCGCTGTACGGCGTGCTGGTGGATTCCACCGCTCTGCTGCGGGGGGATTACGTGCTGATCTGCACCGATAACGATATGTTCAAGGCGCTGGTCACCCGGGACGGGAACAAGAACGTCCTGCTGGGGGCCATCCGGTCGGTGACCGGCCGGAACCACCGCATCGGCGTCAAGCGGAGCAGCGGCGCGCCGGCGGCGGGGTCCTCCGCCGGGCAGGCGCCGCCGCCGGAGGATCCGCTGGCGGCTTTTCTGCAAAACAGCCGGGCCCAGGGCCTGGACGTGGAATTTAAGGATTAAAGAAAAGGCAGGTTATGACAATGAAAGCGAGACTTCCCAAGGGCGTGGGCGGCGGCCCCGGCAACATGCAAAGCATGATTAAGCAGGCCCAGCAGATGCAGGAGGAAATGGGCAAGCTGCAGGAAGAGCTGGACGTAAGGGAGTACACCGCCACCGCCGGAGGCGGCGCAGTGACCGCCGTGGTGGACGGCAAGCACATCGTCAAGAAGCTGGAAATCAAGCCGGAGGTCGTGGATCCCGAGGATGTGGACATGCTCGCGGATTTGGTGATGGCCGCGGTCAACGAGGCCATCCGCCAGGCGGTGGATACCTCCGAGGCGGAAATGTCGAAAATCACCGGCGGTATCAACATGCCGGGATTGTTTTAAACCGGGCGGCCAGAAGGAAGGGGGGAGCCGATGTCCTACAGCGTGGCGCCGCTGGAGCGGCTGATCGAACAGCTTGAGCGTCTGCCGGGCATCGGGCACAAGTCGGCCCAGCGGCTGGCTTTTTTCCTGCTGAACCAGCCGGAGAAGAACGCGGCGGATTTTGTCACCGCCATCACCGAGGCGCGGGAAAAGATCCACGAATGCACGGTCTGCCGGAACCTGACGGATCAGGATTTATGCCCCATCTGCCGGGCGGGCAACCGAGACGCCTCTGTCATCTGCGTGGTGGAGGATCCCCGGGATGTCATGGCCTTTGAGCGCACGCGGGAATACGCGGGCATGTACCACGTGCTGCACGGCACCATCTCCCCTATGGACGGCGTGGGCCCGGATCAAATCCGGGTCAAGGAACTGCTGGTCCGGGTGGCAGACGAAGAGGTACAGGAGGTGATCATGGCCACCAATCCCACGGTGGAGGGAGAAGCGACGGCCATGTATATCTCCAAGCTGCTCAAGCCTTTCCAGGTCAAGGTGACCCGGCTGGCCTACGGCATTCCGGTGGGCGGCGATCTGGAGTACGCCGACGAGGTCACCCTGCGCCGATCGCTGGAGGGACGCAACGAGCTGTAGGCCGCGGGGGGATTTCCGCCGTGTGGAAACGGCCTTTGAGCAGGCAAGAGCTCGCGCGAGATGGGAAACCCATCCGTCAAGCGATGTAAGGAGGTGAACGGCCTTGCTAAACGTCAGCACCAAAACGATAACCACGAACAAAAAAGCCTTTCACGACTACTTCGTGGAGGAATCCATGGAGGCGGGCATTGAGCTGGCCGGAACGGAGGTCAAGGCTCTGCGGGCCGGCACCGTCAACCTCAAGGACGCCTGGTGCTCCATTGTGGAGGGCGAAATTTTTGTCAACGGCATGCATATCAGCCCCTACGAAAAGGGAAATATCTTTAACCGGGATCCCATGCGGGTGCGCCGGCTGCTGCTGCACAAGAAGGAAATCCTCCGTCTGTACGGCGTGATGAAGCAGCAGGGCTATACCCTCATCCCCTTGTCCCTGTATTTTAAAGGCTCTCGGGTAAAGGTGCAGATAGGCCTTTGCCGGGGCAAAAAGCTGTACGACAAGAGGGAGGACGCCGCCCGGCGGGATATGAAACGGGAGGCCGATCGCGCCCTCAAAGAACGAAACGCCTGAGTGGAAATAGTGAAGCAGTAAAAAGGCGCCGGACGAACAGTCCGGCGCCTTTGTTATTTTTTCTTGGCGCGCAGCACGAGGATGACCAGCGTGGCGGTGGCGCCTGCTGTCAGGCAGATCACCGCAATAAGAACGGTTTTGGAGGCGGACGGCTCCTCCCCAGGGACGGAGGAATCCGGCGGAGCGGCGGTAATCGTCGTGCCGGTTGTCGGCGCGGTCACCGCTTCCGTGGCGGAAGGCGGTTCCGACGCGGCGGTCGAAGTGGGGACGGTGAAGGTGGTGGAGGCTTGTGTGGTCGGGGTCGTCGTGGCGGGTGGTGAGCCCATCGACGTTGTGGGAACAGAGACGGCGCCTTTTTGCTTTTCCGAGAGAGGCAGGCCGTCCCAGGGGATCACCGGTGCCAGGTTCTCGAAAAAGTCGTTTTTCTTGACATCGGGGCCCACCGACGAATAATACAGGCCGAACCAGCGGTTGTCATTCTTGCCTGCCTCGTCCACATGGTACCGGCCCCGTTTGGCCTGGGAGACATGACAGGCGAACCCGGCGCGCGCCATGTCCAGCCCGGTTTTGCCGCCGAAATGGGATAGGGGCACGTTCCAGTTCATCAGCAAATCGTCCTTGTCGTATTTATGCAGGTACAGCTTTTTGATTTGCCAGGTGCCGTACTTCCCGGCGCTGTCCGGATACTGCTGGGGATCGCTGCTCAGGGTGATGGCTTTGACAAGGGTGTTGCTGTTCATCCGGTGAGCCCCGTGGCCGTATTCGCCGTTGAGATCCTGGGTCAGCACCACATCGGGCTTGACCCGGCGGATCAGGGCCACCTGCCAGGCCATGATATCGTTTTTATTATACAGTTGATACGCCTGCTTGAGGGTGGAGCAGTATTTGTCCCCGAAATCTGACAGGATGGGATAGTTGGTAATCCCCACCGTCCACAAGCCGTCGAGCAGCTCGTGCGTGCGGCCGTAGCCGTGACGGATGAGATAAGACACCTGCACCTTTTTCCCAAACTGGCCGGCATACACCGGCATGGCGCCGCCGAACCAGAGAAGCTCGTCGTCCGCGTGGGTGGAGGCGAGAAGCATATCCGCTTTTTCCAGCGGCGGGTTCCACTGCTGCACCCAGGAAGGGGTCTCCCCCGCCCCGAGGACATACAGCTCGCCGAGCACGGCCTGGCCGCTGAAGGTCAGGCGATAGGTGCCGCTGCCCGCGTCCAGCTTTTTGAACTCGTGGAGGAACGAATCTGCCCCGCCCTCCGCCAACAACTCAGTGCCGCCGTCCGTCACCCGGGACAGCACCCAGGGGACGGGCTTGCTGTTCCACAGAAGATAAACGCCGCCGATCGGCTGTTTACTATGTAACTGGATATAGGCCTCTTTTCCGCCCTTCCAGGAGGTGCCGGCGGATCCATCCGTCAGAAACCGCACGATGGATCCATTCTGGGAGGCCGAGAAGGAACAGGAGTTGGAAATATCGCCAGGCTGCAGCTCCGAGGCGTCCGCCGCTGGGAGCGAGCCGATGGAGGTGATACAAATAACGGCTGTGGCCGCCGCCGCGGCCCACATTTTCAGTTTCATTGACGCTCACCGTCCTCTGTGTGGTGTTGGGAGATTTATTCAGATCGGCTAATGCCCATCGCAATCGATCGATTCACGGGAGCGAACCCCTTTACTACCACTATATTTTATCAAATCGGTTAGGCAAAGTAAACCGCGTTTAACAATCTTAATAGGATCGTAAGGAGTTTTGCCGATGAATTTTCCGTTTCTTCTATATTTTTTAGGCGAGGCGGCGCTAGGCAAAAAAACGTGGTATGTTTGAGGTGCCTACCACATATATTTCCCCATACGGACAAGCCGGCAGCCGACTCGCGCCGATTCGCGAAAAAGCGTCGGAAAGCGCGTAAAAGGCCAAAAAAAAGCGTTTTTTATCTAGCTTTTTGCGGAGAACTCTGTTATACTGAGGGGTAGTCGATGCTGCACAAAAGATTGATATTTTCTTCACAATATTTGTCGAGGTGCAGATCTGAATAGAACCTATGATTGGCAAGGAGGAAACGGCAACATGCAAAAAAAGATCAGCAAACTCCCGTTTAAAGGGACGGCTGAGCAGGCGGCCCAACTGAAGGAAGTTATCGACGCCAACAAGCAGGATCCCAGTCGCCTGATGTTCGTCATGCAGGAAGCCCAGGGGATTTATGGGTATCTCCCCATGGAGGTGCAGCAGATGATCGCGGACGGGATGAATGTCCCGCTCGAAAAGGTGTACGGGGTGGCGACCTTCTACGCCCAGTTCGCCCTGTCCCCCAAGGGTGTCTACAATGTATCCGTCTGCCTGGGCACGGCCTGCTATGTCAAGGGCGCGGGCGATTTGTTCAATAAGCTCAGCGAAAAGCTGGGTATCGGCGCGGACGAATGCACCGAGGACGGCCAGTTCTCCCTGACCGCCTGCCGCTGCATCGGCGCCTGCGGCCTGGCCCCCGTCCTGACGGTGAACGAGGATGTGTACGGCCGTCTGACCGTGGACGACATTGACGGTATACTGGCCAAGTATACCGCTTGAGTTATGCGGGAATTGTCGTTAAACGTCTTGGACATCGCGCAGAACTCCATCGCCGCCGGCGCGTCCGTCATCACCATGACGGTGGAAGAGGACGCCGGGGCGGACCGGCTGACGCTGTCGGTGGAGGATAACGGCTGCGGCATGACGTCCGAGCAGCTGGAGCGGGTGCGGGATCCGTTTTACACCACCCGCACCACCCGCCCGGTGGGCATGGGGATCCCCCTGTTCCGCATGGCGGCGGAGGCCACCGGCGGCTCGCTTTCCATCACGTCTAAGCCGGGGGCCGGCACCACCGTGACGGCGGTGTTCGGGCTGTCCCATATCGACCGGCTGCCGCTGGGCGACATGGACGGGACGGTGTCCACCCTGGTGCGGATGAATCCGGGACTGGATTTTCGCTATATCCACCGGGTGGACGGACGGGAGTTCGTGTTCGACACCCGGGAAATCCGCGATATCCTGGGGGACGTGCCCCTGGACGATCCGGACGTGGCCTTGTGGCTGAACGAGTACCTCCGGGAGCAGGACGGGGCCGTCGGCGGCACCGCTTGACAATCTGAACCGTTTGACATCCAGCGCGAGGGAAGCTTTTCGCGCCGAATTTACGTCTGCCGGGCCGCCCGCCCGGCAAGAAATGGAGGATCATATGAAAACCCTGGCAGAATTGCAGGCCATCCGTGATAAAGCCCGCGAAAAAATGGCGGTGCGGGACAACCAGCAGGACGCCACGCGTGTCATCGTGGGCATGGCCACCTGCGGCATCGCCGCCGGCGCCCGCCCGGTTTTGAACGCGTTTGTGGACGAGGTGGCCAAACGGCACCTCCAGAACATAACGGTCACCCAGACCGGCTGCATCGGCATGTGCCAGCTCGAGCCCATCGTGGAGGTTCTGGCGCCCGGCAAAGAAAAGGTCACCTACTGCAAGGTCACCCCGGAAAAGGTGGCGCGCATCGTCGCGGATCACCTGGTTAACGGGAACCCCGTCGCCGAGTACACCGTCGGCGCGCAGATGAAATAAAGAGGAGGAAGAAAAGCCATGTATCGTTCCCATGTACTGGTTTGCGGCGGCACAGGATGCACCTCCTCCGGCAGTCAGCAGATCATCGAGACGCTCGAAAAGGAGATTGCCGTCCAAGGCCTGACCGATGAAGTCAAGGTCGTGCGTACCGGCTGCTTCGGCCTGTGCGCTCTTGGCCCGATTATGATCGTGTATCCCGAGGGTTGCTTCTATTCCCGCGTCAACGTGGAGGATATTCCGGAAATCGTAAGCGAGCATCTGCTCAAGGGCCGTATCGTCACCCGCCTGCTCTACGATGAGACAGTGGAGAAGGACGAGGTCAAGTCTCTGAACGAGACCGATTTCTATAAGAAGCAAGTGCGGGTGGCGCTGCGCAACTGCGGCGTGATCAACCCCGAATCCATTGACGAATACATTGCCTTCGACGGCTACCAGGCGCTGGCCAAGTGCCTGACCGAGTACACCCCGGATCAGGTCATTCAAGTGATTACCGATTCCGGCCTGCGGGGCCGCGGCGGCGGCGGGTTCCCCACCGGCCGCAAGTGGGCGCTCTGCGCCCCCAACAAGGCGCCCCAGAAGTACGTGGTTTGCAACGCCGACGAGGGCGATCCCGGCGCGTTCATGGACCGTTCGGTGCTGGAGGGCGATCCCCACTGCATCGTCGAGGCCATGGCCATCGCCGGCTATGCCATCGGGGCGACGAAGGGCTTCGTTTATGTCCGCGCGGAGTACCCCATTGCAGTGCGCCGCCTGCAGATTGCCATCGATCAGGCCCGGGAGGCCGGCCTGCTGGGCAAGGATATTTTCGGTTCCGGTTTTGATTTTGACATGGAAATCCGGCTGGGTGCCGGCGCCTTCGTCTGCGGCGAGGAAACCGCGCTGATGACCTCCATCGAGGGCAACCGCGGAGAGCCTCGTCCCCGTCCCCCCTATCCGGCCGTCAAGGGCCTGTTCGGCTGCCCGACGGTGGAGAACAACGTGGAAACCTTCGCCAACGTGCCGCAGATCATCCTGCGGGGCGCGGACTGGTTCGCTTCCATGGGCACGGAGAAATCCAAGGGCACCAAGGTGTTCGCCCTGGGCGGTAAAATCAAGCATACCGGCCTGGTGGAAATCCCCATGGGCACCACTCTCAGGGAAATCGTGGAGGAAATCGGCGGCGGCGTGCCGAACGGCAAGAAGTTCAAGGCGGCTCAGACCGGCGGCCCCTCCGGCGGCTGCATCCCGGCTTCCCTCATCGATACCGAAATCGACTACGACAACCTCATTGCCATGGGTTGCATGATGGGCTCCGGCGGTCTTATCGTCATGGACGAGGACAACTGCATGGTGGACATCGCGAAGTTCTTCCTGGAGTTTACGGTGGACGAGTCCTGCGGCAAGTGCACCCCCTGCCGCGTGGGCACCAAGCGCCTGCTGGAAATGCTGGATAAGATCACCAAGGGCAACGGCACCCTGGAGGATCTGGACGAGATGGAGGCGCTCTGTCACTACATCAAGCAGAACTCCCTGTGCGGCCTGGGCCAGACGGCGCCCAACCCGGTGCTGTCCACCCTGAAGTTCTTCCGCGACGAGTATGTGGCGCACGTGGTGGACAAAAAGTGCCCGGCGGGGGTCTGCAAATCCCTGCTGCATTATGAAATTGTGGCGGACAAGTGCAAGGGCTGCACCGCCTGCGCCCGCGTCTGCCCGGTCGGCGCCATCTCCGGCACCGTGAAAAACCCGCACGTCATCGACGTGAACGCGTGCATCAAGTGCGGTGCCTGTATCGAGAAGTGCCGGTTCGGCGCGGTCGTGAAGGTTTGAGGAAGGAGTGTTTGCTGCAATGGATATGGTGAATGTAAAAGTGAACGGGATTGCCGTCAGCGTACCGAAAGGCTCCACCATTCTGGAAGCCGCCCGGTATGCCGGCGTGGAAATCCCCACCCTCTGCTTTTTGAAGGATATCAATGAAATCGGCGCCTGCCGCATCTGCGTGGTGGAGGCCACCGGCGCCCGCGGACTGGTGACCGCCTGCGTCTACCCCGTTTCGGAGGGGATGGAAATCCAGACCAACACCGAAAAGGTACAGAAGGCGCGGAAAACCACCCTGGAGCTGATTCTTTCCACCCATGAGAAGAAGTGCCTGTCCTGCGTGCGTTCCGGCGATTGCGAGCTGCAGAAAATGTGCCGCGACTACGGCGTGGAGGACGCGGACAAGTACGCGGGCTTCCGGCCCCAGTACGAGCTGGACACCTCCGCCGCCCACCTGGTGCGGGACAACAACAAGTGCATTCTCTGCCGCCGCTGCGTCGCGGCCTGCAAGCAGCAGTTCGTTTCGGTCATCGGGGCCAACGATCGCGGCATCGACACCCACATCGCCTGCGCGTTTGAGAAGCCTCTCAACGACGTGCCCTGCGTGTCCTGCGGCCAGTGCATCGTGGTTTGCCCCACCGGCGCGCTGACCGAAAAGGACGACACCGACAAGGTGTGGGCGGCCCTGGCCGATCCCACCAAGCACGTGGTGGTGCAGACCGCCCCGTCCATCCGGGCCACCTTGGGCGAGGCCTTCGGTATGCCCATCGGCACCAACGTGGAAGGCAAAATGGTGGCGGCTCTCCGCCGCCTGGGCTTTGACAAGGTGTTCGACACCAACTTCGGCGCCGACGTGACCATTGTTGAAGAGGCCAACGAGCTGGTCGAGCGGGTGAAAAACGGCGGCGTGCTGCCCATGATCACCTCCTGCTCCCCCGGCTGGGTCAAGTTTGCCGAGTATTATTATCCGGATCTGCTCCCGCATCTGTCCTCCTGCAAATCCCCGCAGCAGATGTTCGGCGGCATTCTGAAAACCTACTATGCTGAGAAAAACGGCATCGATCCTAAAGACATCGTGTCCGTTTCCATCATGCCCTGCACCGCCAAGAAGTTTGAAATCGGCCGGGACGATCAGGACGCGGCCGGTCTCGCGGACGTGGACATCGCTCTCACCACCCGGGAACTGGCCCGGATGATCGATCGGGCGGGCATCAAGTTCCCCTATCTGCCCGATGAGGAATTCGACAGCCCCATGGGCGAGGACACCGGCGCGGCGGTCATCTTCGGCGCCACCGGCGGCGTCATGGAGGCGGCGCTCCGCACCGCCAACGACTGGCTCACCGGCAAGGATAACGGGGCCGTGGAGTTTAAGGAAGTGCGCGGCACCGCCGGCCTGAAGGAGGCCACCTACAACATCGGCGGCCTGGAGGTCAAGGTGGCGGTGGTCAGCGGCATCGCGGGCGCCAACTATGTCATGAGCTGTATCCAGGACGGCACCGCCCCCTGGACCTTTGTGGAGGTCATGTGCTGCCCCGGCGGCTGCGTCAACGGCGGCGGCCAGCCCATTCAGCCCGCCTCGGTGCGCAATGTGTTCGACCTCAAGGCCATGCGCGCCAAAGCGCTGTATGACCAGGACGCCGGCATGACGCTGCGCAAATCCCACGACAACCCGATGGTCAAGGCGATTTACGAGGAATTCTTCGGTAGCTACGGCAGCCACAAGGCCCACGAAGTGCTGCACACCAGTTACGTCGGGCGGAAAAAGTTCAAATAAGTGTGAAAATGCCCCATTGTGATGAAGCCGATGTGGAAAAAGAAGGCAGGCACGAAAGTGCCTGCCTTCTTAGACTGTCAAAGAAGCCATTTCGCAAAAAATATTGTACAAAAAGTTTTCGCCCGCCTTTTTCAAAAGGCGGTGGGGTTGAGGGGCGAAGGCTCCGCCGTCCTCCTCAGAGGACGAAATGTCTTCCTCAAAAGAGCGCAGGAGGGGTGTAAAACGTCCCAGGGGGATGTTTTCCGGCGGAGAACCCTCGCCGGGGGTTCCCCGGTGCGGCGTAACGCACCGCACCAGGATCCCCCCATTTGTACATTTTGCTATTTGGCAAATAGTTTTTCGACAAGCTGAGAGGAGTTGCCTTTTGACGACTCCTCTGACAGGTTGAAGCATCCTGTTGTAGTTCTTACACCGTGGTGCTCTTCATTATAAGAAAAAGATACATTAAGAATCGACCGTCCGTGTATAGACCTTAAGATTTAAATCGGGATAATTCGCGCTGTTGGTGAACCCGTTTTTCTCTAATAAATCATATTTGCACTCGGACATGTTATGAGTATGCACCTCGAAAAAATACAACGTGTTATATTTCTCGAGAGAATCTTTGTCCAAGTCGTTAGGCTCTAAAGTCTGTACGAGCGGACGGTCTCCGTCTCGCGTTAAATAATATTGCCAACCTTTCATAGCATACTTTACAGTACCGCTCTCTTGCGCAAATACAAAAGCTGTGCCAGTTTCATAGACATCTACATGAGAATCCAACCACAATGCATATTGCTCATACCGATTATGGTCGCTGCTGGTTAAATGGGACAAAGTCTTGGGATAAATAGAATAAATGGCTGTTAAAACAATTAGGCCAGAAAAGACATAGGGAAACACCTTATCTTTCCGTTGCGATAAAGAGGAGACACCCTTAAAAATTTTGTCGATTCCCCAGGCCAGCAGAAGAAACATGGAGGGTAATAGGCAGAAAAAATATCGATCTACATAAGCAGAGGCGGTTGGTTTTAGATAGGCCGAATATATATACACACAACCAATTACAAACAGCAGGCTCCATAGTTGAATGACCCAAGGAAAGTGATTTTCAAATGACAACTGCTTTTTCCATATGTGGAACAGAAACAGTCCCAACATCGTAATAATTACCGCTATGAAAATGAGAATCAATTTGTCTCCAGATAAAAATTCCAACGTGGTTTTCAACGATTTTAGAGTAGGGGGTTCAGGCCAGAATGATTGTGTGCGGGCAAGGATATACGGGAGAGCGTATATCCCCCATGGCAGAAAGCCAGCGGCCGCAAGTGCATAGGAAAGACAGGTTCGAATACGCGCTTTTTTAAATATCCAAAGGAACAAATCGCCCAAGAACAATGAACCGCAAAGTAGAATGCCAAAATAATGTGTATAGGATAGTAGCAGCATAGATATGCCGAAGAGGACTATACTCCCCCACGAAGCCTGATATCCCTGCTTTAACCGACGAATGTAAGCGTAGACGGTCAGAGCGGCAAACAAAAAATAGAAACCGTAGGAGCGGAATACATAGGCTCCAAAATTAATAAGGTTTATATTCAGGATGGCAAAAAGGCTCGTCAGCAAGCCCAGGCGTGCCCCTTTTAAATGGTTGCCGCATAAACCGCAAACATAAACGCCGGCAGCTACAGCTATTTCGCTGGGCAACTTTAGCCAAAAGGTTCCATAAGGAGCCACTCGTAACCACAAAGCTGCAAACAAATGATACAGCGGGGGCATGTTGTCTCCGCTTAAATTGTTTTGAAATAATTCGCTTATAGAGCCCACATGCCAATTCATTCCAAGTTGGCACATGTCGTCCCACCATAAAGAGCGAATGGAGGAATATCGTAGAAGTAAATATAGATACAACAAAGAGAGTCCGCCACAGAAGAAGTAAAAGCGGTGGCGGTATACCGAATCCCATATTAAGGTTTGCTTTTTGCTTTTCCAAGCGAAAATTACAAATAAAATCAAATAGATAGCCAAACTGGCAACTAGGGCACAAATAAAAGCTTTTATATTACGAGGAATCATTTCCTTACGATCCATGGTGAAAATGAGGATGCTTCCACGATTCAGGACAATTCCTGAAAGGGCCCCTCCTAAAAACACACTGATTATTGAGAGCGTAAGCAGAGGGCGGATTTGATAGCCGCAACGATGAAACACATAGTCAAGAGCAATGATTAAAAATATTGCCAAAATGAGCCCAGAAATAAAATACAGTACCATTAACAACCCCCCAAGCAAGTATAAAAACGAACATTGTTTAAGCGGTATTACTTTATATAGTTTTTTAGTATATCAAACTTTCTTTATTTTGTCGATGAATTTTTATTTTTTGTGTTGTTTGTATTAAAGGATAGTAAATAAGAATACAGTGCAAATGACCTATCTAAGCCAGAATGTTTAGGCTAATGTGAAGGGCGTTCCAATTCTTGTATCGCCGCCTCCGACGTCTACCTGTTTCAGTAGATCACCACGATTATAAATTTACCAACGGCTTTTTCAACAGCAGGCGTGATCTACCCAGTCTGCCTGAATACAGATGCGCAGTATCACTTAGCACAGCTTCAGTGCTCTTACTGTCTTACTGGCATGAGTATTGTTCTCCAGCGATGAGCCGGCCTACCAATACATAGACAAAAAACGTTCAGAGGGACTACCTAACCGGGTCTACAGGATGGCTTCGATCCCCGCTTCGTATCTACTACGACACGGTGAAAGCCCATCTGGAGTTTAGAAGAAGGCGGATCCTCGCATACCAAATCTGACGGACTGCCGTCATCTCAAAAAGCGGAGGTTTATCGGTTTGGATTACTAAACCAGTTCATTATCTTTGACACTCTTAAATTTTTATTTTGAGATAAAGAGTAAAGGCTTGACTGGTTTGTAAAAATATGATACAATAGCACTTACCTCAAAAGGGGTTTATTTTTTTGTGCCCATTTTTAGGCGCAGTCTCCCCTTGTCGAGGGAGGTTCACAAATTTCCGAAAATCGGGAGGTGCCGTTATGAGAGTCAAAATCACCCTGGCCTGCACGGAGTGCAAACAGCGCAACTACAACACCATGAAGAACAAGAAGAACGATCCGGACCGGCTGGAAATGAGCAAGTACTGCCGCTTCTGCCGCAAACACACCACGCATCGGGAAACCAAATAAGAAATGCGGCTGACAAAGCTCGTTTCAAACGGGAGGGTTTGCAATGGCTGACGAAAAAGACCTGTCCAAGGACACGGAGGAAGTTACACAAGAGTCGGAAACCGTGACCCCGGAAAAGGGCGCCAAGACCGCCAAGTCGGACAAGGACGCCAAGGCCGATGCCGCCAAGAAAAAGGGCCCCGGCCTGGGCAAGCGGATCGCCAAGTACTTCCGGGATGTGAAAGGCGAGTTCAAAAAAATCATCTGGCCGACGCTGCCCACGGTGGTGCGCAACACGGGCGTGACCCTGGCGATGTGCGCCGTTTTGGGCCTGGTCATCTGCGTCATCGACTTTGGACTGGGCGCTCTGGTCAATCTCTTGGTGAACGCCGGCTAATCCCTATGCGGCTGTTGGATAAAATGCGTATGGAGGATTGGCGATGAGCGATCTGGCGAGATGGTATGTGGTGCATACCTATTCCGGCTATGAGAATAAGGTAGCCACCAACCTGGAAAAAATCGTGGAGAACCGGAAGCTGCACGACTGGATTCATGAAATCCGCGTCCCCACCGAAACCGTTGTCGAAATCAAAGACAACAAAAAGCGCGAAGTCGAGCGGAAAATTTTCCCCGGCTACGTGCTGGTCAAGATGGTGATGACGGACGATTCCTGGTATGTCGTGCGCAACACCCGGGGCTGCACCGGCTTTGTCGGGCCTAACGGCAAGCCCATCCCCCTCACGGAGGAGGAAGTGGCGGCGCTGGGCGTCGAGAAGCGGGAGATCGAGATCACCTATGCCGTGGGCGATACCGTGCGTATCATCGACGGCCCGCTGGAGAATTTCTCCGGCATTGTGGACGAAATCGATCTCGAGAAAAACAAAGTCCGCGTGACCATTTCCATGTTCGGGCGGGAAACCCCCGTGGAATTGGAGCTGGATCAAGCGGAACCCATGGACTGATGGCGGCTGGGAATCCCCCTGGCTGTCGGTTAGGCGTTTTTCCTGTGCGCCGGACGGTTTTGTCCGGCTGTGGGAGGGGCGGCCCGGCGTGCCTGCGGCGCACCGCGGCTATTGCTCCGCCGTTTACCACAAATTTTGGAGGTGCAAGAAAAAATGGCTCAGAAAGTAACCGGTTATATCAAATTGCAGATTCCGGCCGGAAAGGCAACCCCGGCGCCCCCTGTTGGGCCGGCCCTCGGCCAGCACGGCGTCAACATCATGGCGTTCACCAAGGAATTCAACGAACGCACGAAAAACGACGTAGGTCTTGTGATCCCCGTCGTCATCACGGTGTATGCCGACCGTTCGTTTACCTTTATTACCAAGACCCCCCCTGCGGCGGTTCTGATCAAGAAAGCCTGCGGTCTCGATAAGGCCTCCGGCGTGCCGAACAAGAACAAGGTGGCCAAGATCACCAAGGAACAGGTGCGCAAGATCGCCGAGACCAAAATGCCCGACCTGAATGCCGCCAACGTGGAAAGTGCCATGAGCATGATCGCCGGCACCGCCCGCAGCATGGGCATTGAGGTTGTGGACTAACTGCGTTTCCGCTGAACGGATGGAAACTCCATATCCGTTCCGGGTGGGAGGAACAACTTAGGCATTCCGATTTGACCACTCATACCGGCCGCCGCTTTTTGAGAGGGCGGTATTTTCCGGTATCAACAGGGAGGAAAAACCAATGAAACACGGTAAGAAGTATGTCGACAGCGCCAAGCTGATCGACCGCAATAACCTCTACGATGTCGCCGAGGCCCTTGACCTGACCGTCAAGACCGGCAAAGCCAAATTCGATGAAACCGTCGAAGTACACGTCAAGCTGGGCGTGGACAGCCGTCACGCCGACCAGCAAGTCCGTGGCGCGGTCGTGCTGCCGCACGGTACCGGCAAATCGGTGCGGGTGCTGGTGTTCGCCAAGGCGGACAAAGCGCAGGCCGCCACCGACGCCGGCGCTGAGTTTGTCGGCGCCGAAGAGCTGGTCGCCAAGATCCAGGGCGGCTGGATGGATTTCGACGTGGTCATCGCCAGCCCGGATATGATGGGCGTGGTGGGCCGCCTCGGTAAGGTGCTTGGCCCCCGCGGTCTGATGCCCAACCCCAAGGCCGGTACCGTTACCCCCGATGTGGCCAAGGCCGTTACCGACGCCAAGGCCGGTAAGATCGAGTACCGTCTGGATAAAACCAACATTATCCACTGTCCCATCGGCAAGGTGTCCTTCGGCGTGGAGAAGCTGCAGGAGAACTTCGAGACCCTGCTGAGCGCCATCGTCCGCGCCAAGCCGGCGGCGGCCAAGGGCCAGTATATCCGCTCCTGCGTGGTGGCCTCCACCATGGGCCCTGGCGTGAAAATCAACCCGGTGAAGGTTGGCTAATCCCTCTTTTTGCCGAAAATGCAAAAAAGCACTTGCAAAGCGGGACGCTTTGTGCTAATATAATTCATGCTGTTCTTCCACAGACAGCAGGTGCGGGCGACCGCCTAACGGATGGAATCATCCGCCTGCCGAGGCAGAGAGCTTTAACCATCAGACGGCTGCGGCCGTGTTGAACGTGTTATCGCGCCCTTCCCGTGGATGAAGCGGGAAGGGCTTTTTATTTGCCTTCAAAGAACGGCGGCAAGCCCCGCAAGGGCATCGGAAAATGGAGGTGAATGGAATTTGGCAAGCGAGAAGATTCTGCAACAGAAACAGGCATACGTCGAACAGCTGGCGGAGAAGCTGAACAGCTCGGTGGCCGGTGTGGTGGTAAGCTACAAAGGCATTTCCGTGGCGGACGACACCATGCTGCGCCGCAAGATGCGGGAAGCCGGCGTGGAATATTCCGTCGTGAAGAACACCATGCTGCGCCGCGCCGCGGAAAAGGTCGGCCTCAACGAGCTGGACAGCGTGCTGGAAGGCTCCACCGCCCTGGCGGTCAGCGCCGGCGATCATGTGGCCGCTGCGAAAATCTTGTGCGAGTATGCTGAAAAGAACAAGAGCTTCGAAATCAAGGCCGGTTTTGTTGAGGGCAAGGTCATCAACAAGGCGGAGGTTGAGGAGCTGGCGAAAATGCCTCCCAAAGAGGTGTTGGTTGCCAAGGTGCTGGGCGGCTTGAACGCGCCCATTACCGGTTTTGTCGGCGTTCTTCATGCCAACCTGCGCGGTCTGGTGTGCGCCCTGAACGCTATCGCCGAGAAGCAGAGCGCCTAAACAAGGGGTCTGCGCCCCAATCATCAAGAAAAAATAAAGTAAATGGAGGATTTACACATGTCTGATAAAGTTTTGAAATTGATCGAAGACGTCAAAGCCCTGACCGTTCTGGAGCTGTCCGAACTGGTGAAAGCCCTGGAAGAGGAATTCGGCGTGTCCGCCGCCGCCCCCGTGGCCGTGGCCGCTGCCGCTGCCGCTCCCGCTGCTGCCGCTGCGGAAGAGAAGACCGAGTTCGACGTGATCCTGGCGGAAGCCGGCGCTGAGAAGATCAAGGTCATCAAGGTTGTCCGCGAGATCACCGGCCTGGGCCTGAAGGAAGCCAAGGATCTGGTTGACGGCGCTCCGAAGCCCATCAAGGAAGGCGTGTCCAAGGACGATGCCGATTCCATCAAAGCGAAGCTGGAAGAAGTCGGCGCGAAAGTCGAAGTCAAATAAGGTTTGCGCAAATAGAAAAGGGTGGTATCGGGAAATCGATACCACCCTTTTTGTATATGCCGGCCGCGCCGGTGTCATACGACGGCGTTTTCCAGGATAGAAAACGTCCGGCTTTCGCAGTCGATTTGTGCTAGGGCCCCGTAAGGGATGACGCACTTCGGCTCGCAGTGCCCAAAGCTGAGATTGGTCAGTACCGGCAAGGCTTCCCGGCCATATTCTTTCAGTACGGTTCGGATTTCCACGGCGTATTCCTCTCTGTAGGCCTCCTCATAGGGCTTGCCCCAGACCATGCCGTGAATTCGATCAAGGAGGCCCATCGCCCCCAAGGAGCGAAGCATATAACGCACGGCCTTCGGCACCGGCTTTTCCTCGCTGGTCTCCAAGAACAGGATGGCGCCGTTGAAATCCTCCGGATCTGGAAACAGCGGTGTTCCCCGCAGCCAGTCGAAAACCTCCAGACAGCCTCCCAGCAGCCGTCCTGTGACCGTTCCGCTTCCTTGTAGCAGCCGGTAGCCGCCGTTGGGCTGAAACCGCCGGGCTGTTTTCTGGTTCTCGATATCCCAGCGAAGGAATTCCGCAGTCCACTCTCCAGCCGGTTCCACCTGGCCGAGGGGTTCCGGGGAAAACAAGGCCTTTTTCACCCACTTTTCCGTATAAGCGGGCAGTCGGAGGTTTTCAGCGAAATCCGAGAGAACTGCTGGGCCGTAGAAGCTGGAAAGACCGGCCTTCCAGCACATCAAATGGTTGACGGTGGTGTCGGAATACCCCATAAAAATTTTGGGATGGCGGCGGATGACAGCGAAGTCGATATACGGCAGCAGCCGGATGGTCTCCTCCCCGCCGATGCAGCAGAAAATCGCCTGGATACACGGATCGGTGAAGGCCTGCATCAGATCGGCTGCCCGCTCCTGCGGGTGCTCGTAGGCATAGGCGGTTCCGGCGAGGGTGTGCGGCATTTCCACTACACGGAGGCCGAACCGTGTTACCAGCCGGGCCTTCCCCTGCTGGTAACGCCACAGGATATTTTCGTCCCCCGCCCCGCCCCAAGACAGGCTGACCGTGGCGACAATGTCCCCCGGTCGAAGCCGCGGAGGTTTGATAAGAGATGGCAAGGCGCCTCACCGCCCTTTCTTTATGGACGCGCAGTCTTTTGATAAATCAGCAGGGTAATCCCGGCCGTCAGGGTGACAACGCCCACCAACAGGAACACCAGCGGCCAGATCCGTTCAAAGGCCGAACGGCTCTCCGCTTCTGCGACAGACGGATCCGCGGCCGCGCTGGGGGAGGTGCCGACTGTGGGATCTGTGGCCCGTGTGCCTGTCGGCGGTGTTTCCTGCGTCGTGGTGGTCGGCTTTTTTGTCTGCCGTGTGGGGGGCTTTGCGGCGCTTGATGTGGTGGCCGGCTTTGTCGCTTTCGTGGTGGGCTTTTCCGTCTTTTTGGCAGTCGTCCTCTTGGTGGTGGCGCCGGAGGGCGGCGCTGTGACAGAGAAAACGCCCTCTACCGGCAGGGATATGGAGGCGGTTTTGCTGAACGTGAAAACACCATAATAATAATCGATGCGCAAGGTATCCGTGGGGGATTCAAAACCAACCCGCAGTACGAGGGTGACGGTGTCCCCCTCCCGGCTGACCTCGATTTCGCTGTCTTCCGGGGCCTCCCGGCCGCTCTCCCCCGCCGCGCTATAGAAATGGAAGCGATTGAAGGACGGTTCGGTAGCATCCTTATGGAGCTCGTAGGTAAACGTGATAGCGACCTCTTGGCGGATGGTGATTGGCTTCGTTTTGGCCTCCCCATCGGAATTCACGCCGTCATCCAGCTCCCAAATCTGTTCTTCATCGGAGTACACGGCGGCGCCTACCGGCGTTAAGGATAGCAGGAGGTCGCCGGTGTCCATGTCGTATACGTGGATGGTTTCGCCCGCCTCGTAAATTTTATCCCGCGGATAATCGGTTTGCACAGAGGGTTCACAGCCGGCCAGAAGCAGGCAGCAAAGGGCCGCCACTATAAAGAGAATACCGGTTCGTTTCATACTCTTCCTCCTTGCCGTGCGAGCCGCCGCACGTCCTGACCACCACAGTATAGGCGCGGGCGGGGTCGATTACAAGGATTCCTACAAAACTGTTACCGGGAAAGACAACATTGTAAAACATAGGTGGCAGAATTTCACATAGGGAACCAGTCTAGTCCAGGATATCCAGCAGCAGCTCGGGCGTCAGGAGGGCTGGCTGGCCGGTCTCCTCCCGGATGACCGATTCCGCCAGTTCCCGCTTGTTTTCCTGCAGCAGCAGGATCTTTTCCTCCAGGGTATCCTTGGCGATCAGGCGGTACACCTGCACCGGATTGACTTGGCCGATGCGATAGGCGCGATCGGTGGCCTGGTTCTGGGCGGCTACGTTCCACCAGGGGTCGTAATGGATGACGATGTCCGCGCCGGTCAGGTTCAGCCCCGTCCCTCCCGCTTTCAGGGAGATAAGGAAGACCTGGGTGCCGTCCCGGTTGAAGCTGTCCACCATGGCGGCGCGCTTTTCCTTGGAGGTGGAGCCCTGCAGCAGGAAATACGACAGCCCCTCCCTGTCCAGAGCGTCGGCCAGGATGGCCAGCATGGAGGTGAACTGAGAGAACAGCAGCACCTTGTGGCCGGTTTCCGCCGCCTCCCGCAGCAGCTCCATGCAGGTGTCCAGCTTGCAGCTTCCGCCAGTATAGTCGTCGTAGCAGAGGGCGGGATGGCAGCATAACTGCCGCAGGCGGGTCAGCATGGCCAGGATGGTCATCCGGCTGGCCTGAAAGCCGCCCTCCTCCATCTGCCGGGCCAAATCCCGCTTGATCTGCGCGGCGTTGGCCAGATAGAGCTGCCGCTGCTCGGGCTCCATGGTGGTGGCCAGAACGCTTTCCGTCTTGGGCGGCAGCTCCTTGAGAACGTCCCGCTTGAGCCGCCGCAGGATGAAGGGGCCGGTCATTTTGGACAGCCTATCCAGCGCCTGGCGGGAGCCGTTTTTCACAATGGGGCTTTCCAGCCGCTCGCGAAACCGGCTGTAGGGATAGAGAAAGCCGGGCATGAGAAAATCGAATATGCTCCACAGCTCGCTCAGGCGGTTTTCGATGGGGGTGCCGGTCAGGGCGAACCGCTGCCGGCTGCGTATCGCCTTAACCGCCTTGGCGTTCTGGGTGTTGTGGTTTTTGATGACCTGCGCCTCGTCGAGAATGTGATAACGGAATTCTTTGGCGCCGTACCGTTCAATATCCCGCTTGAGCAAATCGTAGGAGGTGACGACCACGTCGTATCCGGCCGTCCGGCGCAGGGAGGCCGCCCGCTGTTCCGCATCCCCGAGAATGGGCAGAACGGTCAGCTGAGGGGCGAAGCGGCGGATTTCGCTTTCCCAGTTAAGCACCAGGGAAGCGGGGCATACCACCAGGGAGGGCAGATCGTTGCCCTCCTCCCGGGCGTTCAGCAGCAGGGCGATAACCTGCAGGGTCTTGCCCAGTCCCATGTCGTCGGCCAATATCCCGCCGAATCCCGCGGTTTCCATGGTTTTCAGCCAGCGGTAGCCGGTTTTCTGATAGTTCCGCAGAACGGGGGACAGCGCGGCCGGCACGGGGTAATCGCTGTCCGCCACCGCTTTCATGTTTTTGATAAGGCTCTTAAAGCCGGAGTCCCGCTGGTAATGGATGGTCTCCTGCTCCCGGAGCACCTTGTCCAGATACATGGCCCGGTATTTGGGCACCCGGATCCGCCCGGTGCGCAGCTCCGCGTCGGTCAGGGCGAGCCCATCGGCCATTTCCGCCAGCCCCGCCAGCGCGTTGTCATCCAGCTGGATGAAGGAGCCGGTGCGCAGCCGGTGGTATTTCTTGTTCCGCCGGTAGCTGTCCAGCACCCGGCTGAGCTCGTCGATATCCAGGCCGCCCACGTCAAAATCCAGCAGCAGATCGCTGTCCAGGCTCACGCCGACCGAGACCTTGGGAGGCGGCATGAGGCCGATTTTTTTAAATCCATCGGTGGCGTACACCACCGCAATCCGCTCGATATCCTCCACGCCCCCGGCCACAAAGCGGTAAATCTGCTCCTCGTCCCCGTGAAAGAGCAGACGCCCGTCCTCCGGCCGGAAGGAGGTGAAATATTTTTGCAGGATCAGCCGAGCCTTCAGCTCGCCCAGCCGATCACGAAAGGGGGCCGTCGGCCCTTCCGCGTACGGATTGAACACATCGTCTCCGTACCGGCATTCCAGCCGGGCGGTGATGGTTTCCGCGTCCGGCGCGTCCAGATAAACGGCGCATTCCAGCGCACGGGGCTGGTAGGGCTCCAGCCCGTCGGTGTCACCCTCCAGCCGGATATAGGGGCGGATGACCGGCAGCACCGATGCGCAGAAGGCGGGCAAATCGTCCCCGGCGATAAACAGGCCGTTCTGCGCGGTCTGGATGGTGGAAATCCACTCGGTCATGTGGCTGGCGTAATCCTCCGCGCAGCGGTAGAGCCGGGTGCCGTGCAGGACGTAGAAGTGGGCCGCGCCCTGGATGCTGCCCGCGTCCTCGGTGCGCAGCAGCAGCCCGCCGCCCTCCTCCGGCGCGTGCACCTGGATGGTCAGCGGCGGGTTTTCATCCATCAGCCGGATGGAGCGCACCCGGCCGTTTTCCCGGAAATCCACACAGGATCCAGCGTACAGCTCGAAAAAGCGGTCAAACCCGCCCGGCGACAAAGGCAGCTCCTTGCCCAGGCGGGTGTTCCCATAGACCTTGAGGATCTCCTGCTGGGCCTGCAAATCTTCGAACTCCCGCAGCAGAAACCGCAGCAGGGGGCGGGATTCCTCCGTGAAGCTGGAGGGATGGTGCACGAACCGGAGCAGCTTGCCGTATTCCGCCGTGGCGCCGGAGGCCATATCCGAGCAGAAGCGGGCGATGTCCTTGAGGACGTAGGGCCGCCGGGTTCCCAGGGAAAAGCTCAGCCGCGGCCGCCGGTACAGCAGCTCGAGCACCGGGGTCAGCGCTACCTTGTCCGCGTCATCGGAGGTCTGCGCCACCAGCTCAGCGGCCTCCCGGGCCAGATAGGTCTCCACCATCCGGCGGGCCGCGTCGTCCGAGCGGGCTGGCCCCTTGCCGGCCGGGGCGGCGGAATAGGTCCGCCCGCCCATATCCTCGTAATATTTATGCACCAGCAGGGCCACAATGTGCCGGCAGGCCCCGCTGTCCGGGCGAAAACCCGGGCAGTCGCAGGTCATATACGCCATGGTTCCCTCGGCGGATAATCCCACCTCCACATGGCAGCGCCTGCCGGCGTTTTCCTCCACATTGGCGCTCAGATACTCGTCAAACAGCGGGTTTGCCAACCGGGCAATGTCCAATACCTTCCCGCTGCTGTTCAGGGATGTCCCCTTCAAGTAGGCCTGCCGGCCGTCCGCCAGCTCGCCGATCTTTTTCAGTGAAAACAGAGGCATAACCCTCACCGCCTCCCCGCGATACCGTATCCTTTCAGTATACCCCAAAACCCGGCCGCCGTAAAGGGCGAAAACGCAAACAAAGAAAAGCCTGCGGCGTCTGAACCGCAGGCTTTTGCGCTATTTCAGGTGGTTCCAGCCGCCGTCCCGGATGATCTTGGCATAGTCCTTCAGTCCGATGTTGCGGTCTATGTTCCCGGCGATGCCAGCAACGGCGCCTTTGCTGGTATACTGCCAAATCGTATACGGTACCGGATAGGTGACAGTGGTGTTATACTGCGCCAGCCAGATGTCGTATTTCTCCTTCAGCCGCGCGGGTTCCATGTTGCTGGTGGCCCAGCTGGCCCCCGTATACACCATGGGATAATATCCCGCCGCCTTGATGGCGTCGCAGAACGCGATGGCGATATCGGTGCACAGTGTCTTCTTACCTACCAGCGCCTGGGTGCGCGCCTCCTTGTCGGGCGGGTTTTCCATGTCGATGACCACCGGATAAGTGACGGCGTATCCCTTGATCCGGTCGAGGACATATTGGGCTTCTTCCTTGGCTTCCGCCACGTTGATTGCCTGGGAAAAGAAATACACGCCGCGATCCACGCCGGCGGCGATAGAGCCCTTCATGTTGGCTTCATATTTGGCGTCGGTGAACATGGTGCCGGCCGTTCCCCAGCCCCGGGCGCCCAGGCGGATAAAGGCAAAATCCACGCCGTCCGCCTTCACCTGGTTCCAGTTGATGTCCCCCTGATATGTGGACACGTCGATGCCGACCTTCGACGATAGGGCCCCGTCCTTGTCAAAGTAATACTTGGCTTTGCCGATGTCCTGATAGCCGGTCAGCTTTTTACCGTTCAGATAATAATATGTCTGGCCGCCCGCCGTATGCCAGCCGGTGCTGGGGGGCGGCGACGTGGTGGGCGGGGCCGTGGACGCTGTGGTGCCGGCGGAGCCGGTCACCGTCGTGACGGTTCCCTTGGTGGTTGTGGTGGTGGTGCCAGCGGTGGTGGAGGGCGGCAGCGTGACGTCCGGCAGGGTGGAAACCGGCGTTTCCGGCTCTTCCTCTTTTTCCTCCTCCTTAGGCCGCTGCGGGTCATCCGGCGGCGCGACGGCTTTGGTGGTGCGGGTGGTCCGCGTCGTGCTTTTCTTGGAGCCTGTGGTCTCACCCACGGTGGTGGAATCCGACGTACCGGTCTCGGGGCCGGTGGTGTCGGTCGCTGTGGTGGAATCGCCGCTGTCCGGCGCGGTCGCCACACCGGAGCTTTCCGCGCTTTCCGGCGGGCCCAGATGCCACTCGTCCGTGGGGCGCGCCGCGGCGCCGCAGCCGGTCATGCCGGCCAGCAGGCAGACCGCCAGCCCTAAGGACAAGCTCTTGCGGAACGTATATCTCATGCAGGCCAAATCCTTCCCTGTGTCAAAATTGAATGGATATTCATTATACCATATCGAAAGCTGTCGCCGCAAGTCGCCATTTGACGGAACCGGGAGGAAAACCCTGTCAAAAAAGCCCCTTCCTGCCTAAAGCAGGAAGGGGCTCCGCGCCGCCGGTTATTTGACTGTCAGCCGTCCGTTTTCCACGTCCACCGTCAGGGTGGCGCCGGGAAGTACGTCGTCGGCGATGATTTTCCGCCCAATGAGGGTTTCCACCTGGCTTTGCAGGAACCGGCGCAGCGGCCGGGCGCCGAACTGGGGATCGTACCCGTTGTCCACCACAAAGGCCTTGGCCGCCGGGGTGAGCACACAGGTCAACTCCTTGTCGGCCAACCGTTTGTTCAGGCCGGCCACCAGCAGATCGATAATGGAGGTGATATCCGCCTTGGTCAGCGGCTTGTAGAAGACGATTTCGTCCAGCCGGTTGAGAAATTCCGGCCGGAAGGAACGTCGCAGCAGCGCCTCCACCTCTTGCTTGGCCTCCTCGGCGATGGTGCCGTCCTCCCGCATACCGTCCAGCAGACTGGCCGACCCCAGGTTGGAGGTCAGGATGATGATGGTGTTCTTAAAGTCTACCGTCCGTCCCTGGGAATCGGTAATCCGGCCGTCGTCCAGCACCTGGAGCAGCACGTTGAACACGTCGGGATGGGCCTTTTCCACCTCGTCGAACAGCACCACCGCGTAAGGCTTACGGCGCACCGCCTCGGTCAACTGGCCCCCCTCCTCGTAGCCCACGTAACCGGGAGGCGCCCCGATGAGCCGGGAAACGGAGTATTTCTCCATGTATTCCGACATGTCGATGCGCACCAGATTGCTCTCGTCGTCGAACAGGCATTCCGCCAGGGTCTTGGCCAGCTCGGTTTTGCCCACGCCGGTGGGGCCTAGGAAGAGGAAGGAGCCGATGGGCCGGTTGGGATCCTGAATGCCGGCGCGGGAGCGGATGATGGCTTCCGTCACCCGGGTGACCGCCTCGTCCTGGCCGATGACCCGCCTATGGAGAATATCCTCTAGATGCAGCAGCTTATCCCTCTCCCCTTCCATCAGCTTGGATACCGGGATGCCGGTCCAGCGCTCGATGATCCGGGCGATTTCCTCGTCCGTCACCTTGTCCCGCAGCAGGCTGTCGGAACGGGACGCGGTCTCCGCCAGCCGTTCCTCTTCCTCCAGCTCCTTCTGCAGGGCGGGCAGCCGGCCGTATTTCAGCTCGGCCGCTTTGTTCAGGTCGTAGCTTTCCTCCGCCCGCTCGATGTCGGCGTTCAGGGCCTCGATTTGCTCGCGAAGCTTCTGCACCTTGCCGATGGCGGCCTTCTCGTTGTCCCATTTGGCCTTCATGGCGTTAAACTGCTCCCGCATCTCGGCCAGCTCCCGCTGGATTTCGGCCAGATGCTCCTGGGACAGGCGGTCGCTTTCTTTTTTCAGGGCGGCCTCCTCGATTTCATGCTGGATAATTTTCCGCTGGATGACGTCCAGCTCGGTGGGCATGGAATCAATTTCGGTGCGGATCATGGCGCAGGCCTCGTCGATGAGGTCGATGGCCTTATCTGGCAGGAACCGATCGGTGATATACCGGTGGGACAGGGTGGCGGCGGCGATGATGGCCGGGTCGGTGATTTTCACGCCATGATAGACCTCGTACCGCTCCTTCAGGCCGCGGAGGATGGCGATGGTGTCCTCCACCGTGGGCTCGGAGACCATGACGGGCTGGAAGCGCCGCTCCAGGGCGGCGTCCTTCTCGATATACTGGCGGTACTCGTTGAGGGTGGTGGCGCCGATGCAGTGCAGCTCGCCCCGGGCCAGCAGGGGCTTGAGCAGGTTGCCCGCGTCCATGGCGCCCTCGGTCTTGCCCGCGCCCACGATGGTGTGCAGCTCGTCGATAAAGAGGATGATGCGGCCCTCGGACTTTTTGACCTCGTTGAGGACGGCCTTCAGCCGCTCCTCAAACTCGCCGCGGTACTTGGCCCCGGCGATCAGGGAACCCATATCCAGGGCGAAAATGGTCTTGTCCTTCAGGGAGGCGGGGACGTCCCCCTTGACGATGCGCTGGGCCAGCCCCTCGGCGATGGCGGTCTTGCCCACGCCGGGCTCGCCGATGAGCACCGGGTTGTTCTTGCTCTTGCGGCTCAGGATACGGATGACGTTGCGGATTTCGTCGTCCCGGCCGATGACCGGGTCCAGCTTGTTGGCCCTGGCCCGCTCCACCAGGTCGGAGCCGTACTTCTTCAGGGCGTTGTAGGTCTCCTCCGGGTTGTCGGAGGTCACACGCTGGTTGCCCCGCACGTTGGTCAGGGCCTGGAGCACGCCCTCCTTCTGTACGTTGTAGGTGCGGAACAGCTCCTTCAGCTCCCGGTTGGCCGTGTCCAGCAGGGCCAGCAGCAGGTGCTCCACCGACACATACTCGTCCTTCATGGACGCGGCGATGCTCTCGGCGGTGTTGAGGCACTTGTCCACGTCCTGGGCCACATAGATCTTGCCCTGCTCCCGGCCGGAGCCGGACACACGGGGCAGCTTCTCCACCTCCGCCTTGGCGGCGGCGGTGAAGGAGGGGACGGTGAGGCCCATGTTCCCCAGCAGCTGGGGAATCAGCCCACCCTCGTCCAGCAGCAGGGCCAGCAGCAGGTGGGGCTGCTCAATCTGCTGGTTGCCGTACTCGGTGGCGATGGACTGGGCGTTCTGCACCGCCTCCAGGGATTTCTGGGTATATTTCTGCGCGTTCATATTGCGTCACGCTCCTTTTATAAGGAGAATCAGGATTTCTCCCGACCCAACAGGTAATCTGTGGAGACTTTATAATAGTCAGCTAATGTTACCAGATGGGGCAGGGGTATATCCCGTTTCCCGGTTTCATAAATACTGTAAACTCTTTGGTCGATTCCAAGAATCGCAGCGATCTGCGCCTGGGTCATATCGTGATCCTCGCGCAAATCGCGCAGCCGGGGAAGATACATGTTATTCACCTCGGCGCTATTGTATCTTACTACCGGATAATAGTATTGAATATACTATCGAATGATAGTAATATAACAATATGAGGTGATTTTATGTCATTGCCCCGGAAGTACATGGTGGAAAAGCGGGTCTGCGGGACCTGCGTTCATTACCGCCAGCACTATGTCCGCAGCCGGGAGGGATATTACATTCCCTTGTGGTACGGCCATTGCATCCACCCCTGGCGGCGGCACCCGGAGCCGGACTTCGGCTGCGAGCGCTGGGAGGGAACAGAAAACGGGAAGGAGCCGGTCAGCCAAGGCTGACCGGCTCCCGGATATCCAGGTCAATCAATGGCAATCCGGCGGCTCTCAGGAACCACGGGGACGGCCTTGGGCAGGTTCAGCTCCAGAATGCCGTTGTTGTAAGCGGCGGTAATGGAGCCTTCATCGATGCCGGTGATATCAAAGGAACGGCTGAAGGAGCCGTACCGGCGCTCCCGGCGGATGTAGGCACCCTTGGCGTCCTTCTGCTCCTGGTTCTCGCTGTGCTCGGCGGTAATGGTGAGGATACCGTCCTTCACATCCAGCTTGATGTCGCCCTTGTCGAACCCGGGCAGCTCGGCTTCTAAGACAAACTTGTCTCCGGCGTCCCGAATGTCGGTGCGGAAGGCGGGCAGGCTGGCGTTGCTGCCGCGGAAGAAGTTGCGGGTAAAGTTATCAAAGGTATCAAACAGGTTGTCGTCGCTGCGCTCAAAGGGAAGCATGCCAAACATAAAAATCGCTCCTTTTCTCGGAAATGTGATTTAGCAGTAGGAACATTGATATGCTAAAACTTCCTTAGTTCCATCCAAATCATCCTCTTTCCGGGGGCCTTTCCGGCCCCTTAACTCGTTTTCTGAGACAAAGTATAGGCCGAGTTTATGAACAAATATACATGTAAATATGTCTAAATTGTAAATGTTAGCACTCTTCGTTCGAGAGTGCTAAAAAACTAAAGGGACTTTACGGGGGACGGAAAAAGAGGTATAATGCCCCAGTGTGTTTCAAAAAGGGAGGAAAAACCGTGAGAAAGACCAACGATCTGGGGCGTGATCCGGTCTTCCGGCTGGTGTGCCGGCTGGCCATCCCTACGATGCTGGCTCAGCTGGTCAGCGTCCTATACAGCATTGTAGACCGCATCTACATCGGCAACATCCAGGGCATCGGCGATCTGGCCCTGGCGGGGGTGGGGGTGTGCGGCCCCATCGTCACCCTGCTGTCCTCCTTCGCCTCCCTGGTGGGCCTGGGCGGCTCCCCCATCATGGCCATGCGCATGGGGGAGGGGAGGGACAGGGAGGCCGGGCGGGTGCTGTCCAACAGCTTCCTGATGCTGCTGATACTGTCCGGCGTGCTGACCACTCTGTTCCTCCTGCTGAAGGAGCATCTGCTCATGTGGTTCGGCGCCAGCGACGCCACCTTCGGCTACGCCAACACCTATCTGACCATCTACACCGCGGGTACCTTCTTTGCCCTCATGGCCACCGGCATGAACAGCTTTTTGATCGCCCAGGGCTTTTCCGGCCTGGGCATGGCCACGGTGATGCTGGGGGCGGTGCTCAACATCATCCTGGACCCCATTTTCATCTTCGGCTTCCATCTGGACGTGGCCGGGGCCGCCCTAGCCACCGTGCTCTCCCAGATGGCCTCCTGCGCCTTTGTGCTCCTCTCCCTGCGGCGGAAGCGGATGCCGGTGCGCCTGCGGTGGGGTCGCATGGAACTGCACATTGTGCGGCGGGTGCTGGCCTTCGGCCTGTCCCCCTTCCTCATCATCGCCACGGACAGCATCCTGCTGATCGTGCTGAACACTGTGCTCCAGCGCTACGGCGGGCCGGAGCTGGGGGATACCCTGGTGACCTGCGCCACCATCGTGCAGAGCTATCTGCTCCTCATCACCATGCCCATGGGCGGCCTTACCCTGGGCAGCCAGCCGGTGGTCAGCTTCAACTACGGCGCGGCCAACCTGGAGCGCATCAAGAGGGCCATCCAGTCCATCGTGGCCCTGTGCGTGACCTTCTGTGTGCTCATGACGGTGGTGACCCACACCCTGTCCCCGGTGTTTGTGGGCCTGTTTACCCAGAACCCGGAGGTGGCGGCGCGGTCGGTACGCTACATTAAGGTATTCACCGCCATGATCATCCCCCTGGCCATCCAGTATCCCCTGGTGGACGAGACCACTGCCCTGGGCCACGTGCGGCTGGCCCTGTTCTGCTCCATCTTCCGCAAGTGCGTGTTCCTGGCGGGTCTGCTCCTGCTGCCCGCCCTGGTCTCCCCGGAGGCCACCTTCCTCTCCGAGCCTATCGCCGACGCGGTGGCCGCCACAGTGACCACCTGCCTGTTCCTCCACTTCTTCCCCAAAATCCTGGCCCAGCGGGCCGCGCGGGAGCGGGAGGAGCGGGAAGAGCGGGAAGAGCAACCAAAAGTTTCGCCATAATTGGTGGAGGCAACCGCCCAAACAGGCTAAAATGGGGCCATCTGGAAAGGAGTGTTTGATATGAGTTTCGCGACGACAATCCCACTTTTACTGGGGCTGGTGATCTGGGCGGGCATCCTGGCCCTGGTGATTTATCTGGCGGTTCTGCTCATTAAGGCTCTGCGGAAGTACCTGAAATCCGGTCCCGTCCGGCAGGAGAAGGCGGAGATGGCCAGGAGCCTGGGGGAGGCCATCCGGTATCACCGCACCCGCTGCAAGATGACCCAGGAGTTCGTGGCGGAGTCCCTGGGCGTGAGCCGTCAGGCGGTGAGCAAGTGGGAGAGCGGCACCGCCGATCCCAGCACCTCCAACCTGCTGGCCCTGGCCAAGCTCTTCGGAGTTTCGGCGGAGGAGCTGCTGAAAAGCGTGGAATGACCCCAAAAACTGTGATCGCCTGCCCCGGCCGGGCAGGCGATCTTTTTTATTGGACTCATCAAGAGGCGGAGCGGGCGTTCTGTCCCTGCTGCCAGTCCTTGTTGAAGCGGTGTTCATCCACTAGCAGTACAATGAGCGCGGAGACTACGGATACGCCGGCAAAAATGAGATAGGTGTAGCGCAGGTTGCCGCCGGTGATGTTGGAGACTACGCCGTTGACCACGAAGGAGAGGGCGGACACCGCGCCTTGGATGGGGAAAACGACGGAATTTACCTTGCTGAATCCCTGACGGCCAAACACGGAGGTGGTAAGGGAGGTGGTGAAGTTGGCGGAGCCACCAATGGACATGCCGATCATAAAGATGGAGACATAGACCAGAACGGTGTTCTCGGTGGCGTTGGCCAGCAGGGAGAGGGCGTACCAGATGCCGAAGAACAGCATGGACTTTTTGGTGCCAAGGCGCTCATCCATATAGCCCACGAAAAAGGAGCCGACCAGGCCGATGAGAGCTACCAGGCTGAGGATAAAGGTTGCCTGCTCACGGGAGAAGCCCAGCTCCATGTTGCGCAGCACCATTTGAGATACCACGCCCAGGGAGCAGATTTGGAACATGCCGGTGGGGCCACCAGCCAGGTTTCCTTGCACCGCAGCAGTCTGCCGGTGGTCCAGCCGCCAGTGGGATCCTCATGGCCGTGGAAGTACTCGGTTCGGTAGACCTCATCGGACACATTGTCCGGGTTGAGGCCGCGCTCCTGCGGAGTATTGCGGACGAGAAGCAGACCAAGAATGCCAAGCACGATGGCGCAAACGGAGATGGGAATTACACCGTTGCCAATGCCCAGCCGACCTACCAGAAGTGTGATAAGGGGGACAAAGGCGACGGAGGCCAGATTGTGGCCCATGGTGGTGTAGCCCATGACGATGCCTTTTTTCTTGGGGAACCACTGGGTGACCAGACCCCCGCCGGAGATGTAGCCCGCAGACATGACGCCGCCCACCACAATACACATGCAGACGGTATACATGGCAAGATTGACGGCATTGCCTACGCCGAGATAGGCCAGGCCGGCGACAATTAGGCACACGCCGGAGGTGATGCGGGCGCCGATCACCCGGTTGATCTGGCCTACGACAATAAAGAAGATGACGCCCACCACGCCGGCCACGGTGTTCATATTCAGTACGGTACCGGGAAGGATGCCGAACTTCTCTGCGATAGCCGGGGCGGTTACATTGGAACCGCTGTTCACCATGCCGGCATAAAGCCAGAACATCAGCAGACAGTACAGGATGGTGACCCAGCCCTGCACACCGAAGTTTACGACCGAGGACTTGTTGCCGTCATGTTTCCTGTTCCTCATGGATGACACCTCCAAATCAATTAAGAAAGGGAAATTCCCAGTAATGCTTCTGCGTTTTGATAGTAGAGCCTGGCGTAGTCCGCCTCATCCAGCGGAATCCCTCGCAAAAAGGCCATCATGTCCTCCACGGACTCATAGGGGTAGTCGCTTGCAAAGAGAATGTGGTCCATACCCAGCACATCCTGGGTACAGCGGAAAGCCTCCGGCGACATATTGCCGCTGGTAGTAACCCAGATGTTGTGCTGAAAGTAGTAGCGCAGCGGGCGGCGGCAGCGAATGGCCGGATTGGGCAGAAATTTGATCCGGTTTTCAATACGGTCCAGCAAAAAGGGAAGCCCCTCGCCCAGGTGTCCCAGTACCAGCCGGAGAGAGGGAATCTCGTCGAACAGGCCGGATACCACCATGCGCAGCAGCGTGGTGACCGTATCCACCGTAAAGCCAAGACCGGGACCGGCAAAGGTAAAGCCGTAGCCTGCGTAGCGGCTGCCCTCGGGGAGCTGAGGGTGGAGATAGACGTAGACGCCAAGTTCGGCGGCCTTGCGGAAGAGGGGGAGATAGCGGGGATCGTCCGGTGCGGTGTTTCCGTAATTAGAGTGGGTGTGCCATGACACGAAGCCATATTCCTTCACACAGCGCTCCAGCTCCCGCTCCGCAGCGGCCACGTCCTTTACGGGGAGAATGGCGCTGCCGAACAGACGGCCGGGATGGGCCCGCGTCAGCTCATACAGCGCGGCATTGGTGGCCTGGCAAACGGCTATGCTCTTGGCGGGCTCAAGCTGCTCGGCGCCGGGGGAACAGCTCAGCACCGCATGGGTAATCCCCTGCTGCTCCAGTAGGGACAGGCGATGCTCGCCTACTTCCAGAAGCCGCTGAAGCAGCTCCCCCTGGGGCATACAGACATCCTCGGTCCAGTGAATCTGGTCAGTGGCGCGGTCATAAAACGGCGGCTGACTGCGCTGCGCCAGCGCGTCAATGAGACATGGAGCGTAAAAGTGATTTTCCAGATCAATGCGGATCAAAGAAAGACCTCCCTTCGGGGAATAATATAATTGAAATAGTCGGTAATAATTATTACACAATGCAAGAGTATCATAATAATAATATACTGTCAAGTGTTATTATATTATTGTTGCAGAGAAAAAACAAAATAGATGTTTTGGACAAAAAGTTGGCGGGAAACTTGTGCGGAATACAGAATTGGAGGCACAGTGATGCTTGACAGGATATTTATAACAGGATAAACTAGAATCAACAGTTAAATTTGAAAGGAGGGGGAGAAGCATGGAGAGCGATGTCAGGGAAAAGATTTTGGAGACAGCCAGATGTATTTTCCTGAAAGAGGGCTACAAAGGGACAACCATTAACAGTATCGCCCGGGCGGCTGGGATCTCCCCGTCCACCATCTACCTGCACTTCAATGGGAAAAAGGATCTGTTTGAAAATCTGGACATTTCGGAAGAAGAGGCGTTGCAGGATGCATATAACGCCAACCGCACCTCAATTCTTCAGACGGCGCTGATCCTTTTTGGGGAACACGGCTATGACGGGGTATCTATGGATATGCTGGCCAGGGAGTCGGGCTATTCCAAGGCCACACTCTACCAGTATTTCAAGGACAAAGAGGAGCTCTACTCCGCTGTCATGCAGGAGACACCGTTCTATTTCAATTTTTTGAGCATTCAGCCGGAAATAGACGGCTATGATTTGGAGGCTGCTATCAAAAAGATAGGGCTGGCCTATCTGGCGGTTTTTGACACGCCGGAGCGTATCGCCTTTACCCGGGCCATCATCCGGGACTCCAAGCGGCACCCGGAGGTCAGCAGCATCTATCATAAGAACGGCATCGGCTATGTGGCCCGCTGTGTAGAGACGGTGCTGAAGAGGTATACCGGCAATCTCCAAGAGGGGGTGGACACCTATCTGGCCTCTAAGACCTATGTGGGTTCCCTGTTTGGATTTGCGATTCAGTATAAAATTGTGGTGGGAGTGGAGCCCCAGTACGAAGACGATGAGATTGTAGATACGCTGACAAAGATCTTTCTCCACGGGATTCTGCATTGAATTCAAAAGCACCCTGACTTACAGGACAGGGCGCTCGGGCTGACCGGGAAAGAGCAGAAGGAGGGGAACGTATGCTTGCCATTTGGAACCGCCGCGAGCTGGTCACCGTTCTGACCATGCAGGAACAGAGCGATATCTTGTCCGCCCTGCGGGATGCGGGGTTGGACTACACGGTGAAGGCGATCGACCGCAGCTCGCCTTCCGCCCTCAATCCGGGTACCCGGGCCGACTTCGGTACCATGGGCATGTCGTCGGGGGCACAGTACGAGTACATCATCTATGTGAACAAGAGGGACTACGATGCCGCGCGGGACGCGGCGGGGCTTCCCGGAGACATTCGCTGAATCAGAAACAAAAAGTCCGGCCCGTGCATTTGCACGGGCCGGACTTTTTGGGGAGAAGGGAAGGTTCCGCTTCCCCACGCAAACCGCTGACGCTGGGGTTGCGCGGGAGCCCCGGTTCAGTTGAAGGCGGTGTCGAGATCCTTGTCGCCGCCCCTCGTCGGCGCAAAGTCCACTCTGCTCGGGACACCCTTGCGGGCATCCCTCGCTGCGCTCCCTTGCGCCTCCTCTCCGGACGCGACCCGCTGCGCGGGGCTCGCGCCCGGTTCTGGGTCAGTTGGAGGCAGTGTCCAGATCTTTATCACCGCCCCAGATCATGTTGCGGCGCAGCTCGTCGCCCACCAGCTCCATCTGGTGCTTCTTGAGCTGGGCGCGCTTGGAGTTGAAGAAGGTGCGGCCGTTCTTGTTCTCGGCGATCCACTTGCCGGCGAAGGTGCCGTCCTGAATGTCGGAGAGCACGGCGCGCATGCGGGCCTTGGTCTCCTCGTGGGGGATGACACGGGGGCCGGAGACGTACTCACCGAACTCAGCGGTGTCGGAGATGGAGTAGTTCATGGCCGCCACGCCGCCCTTGTTGATCAGGTCGATGATCAGCTTCATCTCGTGGATGCACTCGAAGTAGGCGTTCTCCGGCTCATAGCCGGCCTCCACCAGCACCTCAAAGCCGCAGCGCATCAGATCCACCACGCCGCCGCACAGGACGGTCTGCTCGCCAAACAGGTCGGTCTCGGTCTCGTCGTGGAAGGTGGTCTCCATCACGCCGGCCCGGGCGCCGCCGATGCCCGCGATGTAGGCCAGGGCGAGCTTATAGGCGTTGCCGGTGGCGTTCTGCTCCACTGCCACGAGGCAGGGCACGCCCTTGCCGTTGACATAGGTGGAGCGGACGGTGTGGCCGGGGCCCTTGGGGGCCGCCATGAACACGTCCACGCCGGCGGGGGGAACGATCTGCTGATAGCGGATGTTGAAGCCGTGGGCGAAGGCCAGGGCCTTGCCCTCGGTCAGGTAGGGGGCAATGTCATTCTTATAGACCTCTGCCTGCACCTCGTCGTTGATGAGCATCATCACGATGTCGCCCCACTTGGCAGCCTCAGAAATGGACATAACCTTCAGGCCGGCCTCCTCGGCGTTCTTCCAGTTCTTGGAGCCCTCACGCAGACCCACACATACATCGCAGCCGGAATCCTTCAGGTTCAGGGCATGAGCGTGACCCTGGGAACCGTAGCCGATAATAGCGATCTTCTTCCCGTTGAGATAGTTGATGTCACAGTCCTTGGCATAATACATCTTAGCCATGATCGTACACTCCTTTTTATAAATAAAATATATTCCAATTTCAAACAGACCGTCCGGCCTGTGGAATTGACGTTACAGTACGTTTTTGCCGTAGTTATACTCTTCCCGCAGCTTGTTGTCATCATAGATAGAGCTGCGGCCCCGCTCAATGGCCAGGGTGCCCGTCTTCGCCATCTCCAGGATGCCGAAGTCATCCAGCAGGTCAATGAGGGCGCTGGTCTTGTTCTTATCTCCAAAGATAGCCACAGTGAGGGTTTCCCGGCTGACATCAATGATGTTGGCGCGGAAGATGTTGGCCATCTGGATCACCTCGTCCCGGGCGTTGCGGTCTACCGCCTTGACCTTGATCATGGCGAATTCCCGCTGGATGGAGGTCTCCTCGTCCAGGATCTTTACCACCATGACGGGAATCAGCTTGCGGCACTGGGCGGCAATCTGATTGACCATCAGCTCATCCCCCAGGATGACGATGGTAATACGGGTCACCCCGGGCTGGCTGGTCTCGCCGGAGACGATGGACTCGATGTTATAACCCTTGCGGGAGAACAGCCGGGCCACCTGGCTCAGCACACCGGGAATATCCTGGACCAGCAGGGACAGGGTATAGAGCTTCTTTTCGGTATCAAAAGTCTTTTTCATGTCCCCGCCTCCTTACTTAAGCAAAAAGTCGGTGATGTGGGCGCCGCCGGCCACCATAGGCCGAACCATCTCGTCCATATCGATCTGGCAGTCGATCACATAGCCGCAGCCGCAGGAGAGGGCCTCCTGAAGAGCGGCCTCCATCTCGGCACGGTTTGTAACCCGCTTGCCCTTCAAGCCATAGGCCTCGGCCAGCTTGACAAAGTCGGGGCCCCGGTCCAGGGTGGTCTGGGAATAATGCTCGTTATAAATGAGGTGCTGCCACTGACGAACCATACCCAGAGTTCCGTTATTGAAGACAACGGTGATAATGGGCAGATTATAGTGCTGCACGGTGGCCAGCTCATGGCAGTTCATACGGAAGCAGCCGTCGCCAGTGGTGTGAACCACTACCTTGTCGAGGTTGCCCATCTTGGCGCCAATCGCTGCTCCCAGGCCAAAGCCCATGGTGCCAAATCCGCCGGAAGTCAGCAGCTGGCCGGGATACTCAAAGTGGAAGTGCTGGATGGACCACATCTGATGCTGGCCCACGTCGGTGGCCACGATGGTATCGTGGGGCACCGCCTTCTGGATGGCGTCCAGGATCTGACCGGGGGTAAGCTTATCGCCGTCTTCCACCGGCTGCTTCTCCCGCAGTGGGAGAATATGCGCCTTCCACTCCGGATGGCTGTACTGGGGCAGACGCTCATTGAGCAGCTCCAGCACCCGCTTGGCGGAACCCACGATGTGGTGGTCGGTAAGCACGTTTTTATCGATCTCAGAGCGGTCAATATCAATATGTACGATCTTGGCCTGGCTGGCGAAGCTCTCCGGCTGGAGAGCCACTCGATCAGAGAACCGGCAACCCACCGCGACGAGCAAGTCGCACTCATTGCAGGCCACGTTGCTGGCCTGAGAGCCGTGCATGCCGATCATACCGGTGGTGAGGGGATGAGCACCGGGGAAGCCGCCGCCGCCCATGACCGTGATGGCCACCGGCGCGTCCAGCTTCTCGGCAAATTCCCGGAACTGTTTGTCCGCCCGGCCTCGAACCACGCCGCCGCCGCAGATGAGCATGGGCTTCTTGGACTGAGCGATCATCTCCACCAGCTTGTTCACATCCTCCTGGTTGGGCTCCGGCATTTTCAGGCTGCTGGTCCGGGCCCGGCGGATCAGGTTGGCCAGACGTCCGGAGTGAATGTGTTCTTCCCGGGGAAGGGGTTCATACTCCGCCTTCTCCGCAGTGACATTCTTTACGATATCAATGAGCACAGGGCCGGGCCGGCCGCTGCGGGCGATGGCAAAGGCCTCCCGCACGGTGTCGGCCAGGTTGTTGACATCCCGGACCAGATAGGTGCATTTGGTGATGGGCATGGCAATGCCGGTAATGTCCACCTCCTGGAAGGCATCCCTTCCGATGAGGTTTTGGGTCACGTTGCAGGTGATAAACACCACCGGGGATGAATCCATGTAGGCCGTGGCAATCCCCGTGGTCAGGTTGGTCGCGCCCGGGCCCGAGGTGGCCAGGCACACCCCCACCTTTCCTGTGGAACGGGCATAGCCGTCCGCCGCGTGGGACGCACCCTGCTCATGGGCGGTCAGAATGTGGGTGATCCGATCCCTGTAATGATACAGCTCATCGTAGACGTTCAGGATGGTGCCGCCGGGATAGCCGAACACCAGGTCGACCCCCTGCTCCAGCAGGCATTCCATCAAGATCTTGGCACCAGTCATTTCCATGCTGTTTTCTCCTCCTTTTCGGGAATCTTTCGTCTTTGGAACAACAAAAAAGCTCCGTGGTCTTTCACGTGCTAAACGTTAAAACCACAAGAGCTTGTAAGTTCTCCGCAAATCTTGGTTCGTAAGGGCCCCCACAAGCGGGATCATTCCGTCAAACCTGCGTGCTGTTTGCGTTTCGCTTTCCTGTCCTGGACATAACATTTAGCATTATTTCCGGTACTACTACGACGAGTAGTACCCCAATAATGCTGACAGCCAGGATGTTCAGTTCCGCGAAAAACAGATTCATTTTCAACGCCTCACGGTCCATCTCTTTGGGGTTAGATTCCTTCTTTGCCTTTCACGATAGCACTTCCCCCGTGGCCTGTCAATCATTTTTTTCGTTTTTTGCGAATTTGTTCTGCCGCGCCGCCGCGCCCTTTGTTTTTTTGTCAAGCTTACGCCGGACCTTCACCAATTTGTTTCCATCTCTTGGATTGTTTGGTACAGCGCCCGGTTCACCGGAACCTGCATACCGTAGAATTCCGCCAGCTGAATTACCGTACCGGCAAAGAGCTCCACCTCACTGGGACGGTGGGCCAGGGCGTCCTGCCGCATGGAGGGCATGGCCTCCGGGTTCAGGCTATCCAAAACGGCCACATACTCCCGCAGGTCCTTCTGGGTGACCAGCACCCCCTGGCAGGCTCCGACCTTGCGGGCCTCGTTCATGGCCGCGATCATGGTATCCCGGGCCGGGCCGGGCGCCTGTACGCCGCCATAGCCGCAGGCATAGGCCATGCAGACCTGGTTGACCCCCACATTCAGCATGAATTTGCACCACATCCGGTGGAGAATGTCCGCCTCCTTCCGGGCGTCCACCCCCGCCTGGCGGAAGAGGGACCAGACCGCCTCCAGCTTGTCTCCCCGGTCAAAATAGTCCTCCTCCGGCACCCCCAGAAAGAGGGTGCCCTCTTGGGTACAGGTGAGCCGGTTGTCCTCCCGCACGGCATCCATGCCCTGGGCCACCGCATAGAGCACCTTCTCCGGACCAAAAGCCTGGCTGAGGGTCTCCTCGCTGGTCACACCGTTGAGCACAGACAGGACGACGGTCTCCTCCCCCACACAGGGGGCGGCCAGGGCAATGGCCTCTTCCAGCGCGGGGGCCTTGACCGCGAAAATCAGCAGCTGGGCCTCCCCGTCTGTCCCGTCGGAAAACTGGAACGCGCACTTCTTTCCGTTGCACCAGGCCCCTTCCCTCCGGTATCGCTCCAGCCGCTCTCCCGCCGCC
>ENA-ORTH01000699-ORTH01000699.1-human-gut-metagenome-genome-assembly--contig:-NODE-699-length-40157-cov-12.359259_pt1 | contig 40157 bp, 46 predicted proteins | sample MGYA00241914_ERZ509192 | MGnify/ENA primary metagenome ERZ509192 (study PRJEB26280, sample SAMEA2338826) | human gut metagenome | biome: human gut; feature: human-associated habitat; material: faeces... | reverse complement strand
CATTTAAGGAATTCCAGTCCTTTTTTAGATCTAACTTTTAACTGTTAGACCCCCTATTTTTCTTTTTAACCACAAAAAATCACCAGATATATTATTCTGGTGATAAATCATATGTAAAGCCATGATGTTGGATATATTCTTCTAAAGTCCATCCATTTTCATAAATTTCCGTAGCCGCTTCAACTCCAACATAACGATAATGCCAAGGCTCATTAGCCGTCCCAGTAATAGCAGTTTTATCTTCTGGATAGCGTAAAATAAAACCATATTCATGAGCATGAGCAATGGTCCAATCATAGTCCGGACTGTCACCAAACACTCCATATACTCCATCAATCACATCTTTACAAGTTAAATCAACACTTAGACCAAGCTGATGTTCGCTATAGCCAGGAACTGCTACCAGACTTGCTGCAGTCACAGGATCATACATCACAAAATACTCATCATAAACAGCCTGTTGGTCTTCATATGATCTGTAAGCGCTGTTAATCGCTAAAGTATATCCTTCTTTGGAAGCATCTTCAGCCATCTTTTCTAAAGCTTCAGCAGCCTCTTTTCTAAGTCTAGGATCTGGATTGGAATCAGAAACCATGATGTTTGTCGATACAAGATCATCTGGAACATAATCAGAAGAAACTCCAAAACCATGTTTTACCAATATCAAAAGATCATCCGGTTCCATGATCTGATAGTTTGTCGTGATCGTATTTTGTGAATCAATAAACGGATACGAAACATTCATTACGGCATCAAGCGGATCTAAACCCGAATCAATATAAGCCGCAATATCCGATACAATTACACCATTTATATCCAAATACCCTTGAATATCTTCATACTTATATCCGGCATCCACAATCGCCTGAAAATCATCAATTGTTAAAGAATCCATTAATTCTCTACATGTTTCTATTGAAAAGCCTGCTTGTTCAAGTTGGTCATAAAGTTCATAGAAAGAGTCTACATACCGAACAACCTGTTCATTTGAAACATCATGATTACTCGAATAGTTAACATAATCGATATAATGATGATTGTTTTCAACAGTATCCCAAGTTTCAAGATCTAAGGCTGAATCCAATTCTAAATATTCATTTAACCATGATTTATCCAGTCGTAAAAGAATATTCTGTTCAGAAAAACCATAACCTTTTATCCACAGTCGCATACGATTGAAGTTAGATACAAAAAGGAAAATGATCAATAAGATAATGAGCGCTAATAAACTCAAGCGTTTGATTTGTTTTTTACGGTTAATTCTTCTTTTTTTAGTTTGTGCCATCATATTCTCCTAAAAATTCCGCAGATATGACTTCTCTTGTTTTAGAGTCAATATACTCTAAGCTTACCACATTTCCTTCATAATTGTTTAAAACATGTTTTTTTGCCAACTTATCTGTATACTGACTTACTTTATATGCTTGATAGTTTGAACGCTCTTCCATGATATTGGCTTGATTGCCTTCAAAATGAATGATCGTTGGGATCCATTCAACATTTTCAATAGATATCTTTTCCCCTTCTTTGACAAAATCAAATTTTATTTCGCCACCTATCGCATTATCGGTTGTCAGCATACCTCCAATGAAATTTCCTAAAGAATAAACACAAAGCATCTTATTACCCTTTGAACCTTCGATCCATTCAACCGGCTGAATCGTATGAGGATGTGTCCCTATCACAACATCCACACCACAATCTGCAAACAATTGCGCATAGTGTTTCTGAAAATCATTCGGTTCAAATGTGTTTTCATCACCCCAGTGTGCTGATACGATCACAACATCGCTGATTTCTTTTGCTCTTTGAACATCACTTTGAATTTGCGCATCATCAAAATAAGACACATTATATGTATATGTAGGTTGAATTCCGTTTGTGCCATATGTATAAGCTAAAAAACTAAATGTGATTCCATTCTTTGTAAAAGTTGGAATGGTATCAAATTCCTCCTGTGTATTATAAACACCATCATGAACGATATTTGTTTCATCAAAAGCAGCCAATTCATTGGCAATTCCTTGTTCCATACGATCCAAACAATGATTACTGGCCAGATTCACAAGATTAAAACCGACTGATTCAAGATTTTTCGCAATTTCTGTTGGAGAATTAAATGTAGGATATCCTGATAAACCAAGATCTACACCACCAAGTACCGTTTCCTGATTGATAAATTTGATATCTGTATTTTTAAGATCTTCGCTAAAGTTGGCATACATATCTGTAAAATCGTATGTTCCATCTTCCTGCAGAGCATCTTTATACACAGTATCATGAATCAAATTATCTCCAACCCCCATAAACGAAACCACTGTCTGCTCATTGGCTGTTGTTGTCTTATTATCCACATTTTCATCTGAAGAGAAGAAAACTGAAGCAATCAAACTGATCAAACCATAGATCAATAAAACAAATACGATTAATCCACCGGCAAGAATCAAACGATTTCTTGTTCTTTTCTTCATCCATCGCTTTTTTCTTTTTCTATTTTGAGCCATGATATTCCTCCAATGTCCAATCATTATCATAGATTACTTTGGCAGCTTCTTTGCCTACATAACGAAAATGCCAGGATTCATATCCATATCGTGTCACATCAACCTTATCTTTTGGATAACGAAGGATAAATCCGTATTTATGAGCATTATTTAAAATCCATTCATATCCATCATAATTTTCAATTTCATTATAATTATACCCATTAAATGTAATATCTACACATAAACCAGAGTTATGTTCACTCTGCCCTGGACGTGCATAATATTCATCCGCATATGCTTCACCATACACTGAAGCATTATAATTCCATAAACCGGCTTGGTAATCATAACTGCGATAACCAGCTATTGCTCGAATATTTATATTCTCTTTACTAGCAGCATCACAAAACTCGATATAAGCATCATATACTTCTTTTCGTAATTCAATTTGTTCTACATCTTGACACGAAAAATCCTCTCCCTGTACACAAGCATACTTATCTAAAGGCACTAAATCGGCAGGTACATAGCCTTCAGGCAAAGCATAGAACTTATTGATCAACATTGTGACATCGGTATCATCTTCCTGAATTATAGTATTCGAATATGGTTCAAGATCCATATCACAGTTTACTTGCATAACACGTTCTTTAGCATCTTTAACATCCCAAACAGCATATCTTGCAGCCCGCTCTGAATGGTAATTTGACAAAGAAACAATCTCAGAAATCTCCTCATCCGTTAAACCACCGCTCTGAAGTTCTTCATACCCTTCAACGCTTTGAATATCCGATGTAAACAAAGACGAAATTCCTGTCACAATTCCTCGAATCATAAAAAAAGCCAATAATAAAACAAGGATTACACCAATCAAAAGAATCAGCCGGTTCCTTGTTCTTTTTTTCATTATTTTTTTCCTTTTTCTCTTCATAACGACCTCTTCTTTTTCACTAGTAATAGAATATCACTTCAAACATTTAAAAAAAAGGGACGATAAAAAAATAATGTGCAAATATGCACACTAAATAAAAAAAGCCTTTTTCAAGGCTTCATTTACTAAATGGTGGAGCGTAGGAGGATCGAACTCCTGACCCCCTGCGTGCAAGGCAGGTGCTCTCCCAGCTGAGCTAACACCCCATTTATTCAGCAACTGGTGGGCCTGAATGGACTTGAACCAACGACCTCACCCTTATCAGGGGTGCGCTCTAACCACCTGAGCTACAGGCCCAATTGCTGAATGCCTAGTAATAATATCATGCAGATTATTAGTTGTCAAACTATTTTTTAAATTTTTTTTATTTTTTTTCTAGTGCCATTTCAACACATCTAAAAGCGGCTTTCTTTCAGGTTTTGATGGAGCTATATCTTGAATTCCTAACCCAATCACAGCGACAATAATTTCATCTTGAGGAATATTTAATAGTTCACGAAGTTTTACCTCATCTCGAATCCCCATTACAAGTGTCCCATACCCAAGTTCCGTTGCTTTCAATAATAAATTCTCAGTAGCAAGACCACAATCATAAAATCCCCAGCCTTCGCCAACTTCATTGACGGGATTTTTATCTTTATCAAACCCACTTCTTGATCCAACGAAACTCATCACTATCAAAACAGGAGCATCCGCAACATTTTTCGCATTAAACTCAGGCAAAGCTTCTTTTTTAATCTTTTTTACCATCTTTTCTGTCTGCACGACATGATAACGAGCCGTCTGCGAATTCTTCCAACTAGGTGCTTCCTGTACCGCCTGAATGATCGTTTCAATATCATTTTGAGGAATAGATGAATTCTTATATCTCCGAATACTACGACGCTCACTCAATACTTTTTGTAATTCCATTTGATGCACCTCCTTGATACATAAATTATATCAGAAAACTACAAGAATAAATGTTCAATCAAGATCTTTGCCCCAATCATCATTAAAATAATACCACCAAAAATTTCTGCATATTTTTGAAAAAGAGATCCCAGCCTTTTTCCAACCATGACACAAATAAAAGATAATATAAATGTAACAACAGCGATGATCGAACAAGCCAACACAATATTAACTTTTAAGAAAGCAAAACTCACACCAACAGCTAAAGCATCAATACTGGTGGCGATTGCCAACAACAAGATTACCTTTAACGGCAAATCCGAAACTTCTTCATTTTCTTTTTCTTCCCGACTTTCCTTGATCATATTTAATCCAATCAAAGCAAGCAATATAAAAGCAACCCAATGGTCAACACTTTGAATATAACCAGAAAATGTACTACCCGCCAAATAACCAATTAGAGGCATCAATCCCTGAAAGATACCAAAAGCCAAACCTAGTTTTAAAGCGTAATTTTTAATTTTTTCATTTGGTAAAGACATACCCTTCGCAATTGAAACAGCACTGGCATCCATAGCCAATCCGATACCTGCAAAAATTAGTGATAGTAGATCCATAAAACTTCAACCTTTCTAAAAAAATAGAGACTCATGCGAAAAAAATCGCATAAGTCTCGTCTTTTACATTAAACCAGGTCCTATCTGACCAGTATGTTGGTTTAAACACTTGCAAAACAAGATAACTACTCCCTTATTGCAGAGATATCTTATCATAGATATTTTAAAGCTTTCAATTCATTTTAATTAGCCAATCCTAACTGCTTTAAAGCCTCTAAAATCCCCTGTTCGTTATTTGATTTTGTGACAAAAGCTGCCTTTTCTTTCACATAATCTTTTGCTTGTCCCATTGCATAACTGTTATCGACAACTTCAAATAAACTCACATCATTTTCCCCGTCTCCAAACGCTAAGACTTCATCTTTTTGCCAGCCATTCTGTTTCATGATCCTTTCAAGCGTTTTCCCTTTTGAAAAACCTTTCGGTAAAATTTCCAACTGTCTAGGACACGTCCTAAAGATTTCAAACTGATTTGAAAATTTATCTAAAAGATCAGCATAAATTATTGCAAGTTTATCTTCATCCTGCATTAATTGAATCTTATTAACAAGTCTGTTGATTTCATCAAATGTTTTAATATATGAGATTTTAGGATAGCCATCACGCATGTCCGCAAGCCAAGCCCAAGGCCCTGCAGTCCAAGGATAATCATCAGGTAGATTCATTTCTTTGCGTAACTGAACCTTCAATTGATATATATCCTCATTAAAATAATCAAACAAGCCATCATCAAAACAAGCCATGCTTTCGCAATCAAGACCCATTAAATACGTAAAGATTTCTTCAATTTCCTGAGGTTCCATTCGTTTTAATACCGAACGTTTATCTTCATGCACATCATATATCGCAATACCATCAACTTCTAATAAATATCCATGATATTTATCCATTTCCAACTCTTTGGCATATGGCAGCAATCTAGTATAACTTCTTCCACTTGCTAAAATAAGTGATACACCTTTCTTTTCTAAATCAATTAACGCTTTCTTTGTTTCCGGCAAAATCTTATTATTGGAATCCAATAAAGTGCCATCCATATCCATTACAATTGCCTTGATCATAGTCTCACCTTTTCCTTTTTCAAAACTATCATACTTGAAGCCAAAGAAAAAATCAAAAAAGGTGTTGACATAAAAACCTCCTTAGGATATTATAATTAAGCAATTGCCTGAATAGCTCAGTCGGTAGAGCATCCGGCTGTTAACCGGCAGGTCACAGGTTCGAGTCCTGTTTCAGGCGCCATTGCAAGTAAACACTTTCTTGAAATGCTTTAAATAAAGGCAAATTGAGAAAGTGTTTTTATTTTTATGCACATTCGCCACATTTTCACCACAGAACCATTTGTTTCTGAATGTTATTAGTAGTGATAATAATCTACATTTTAAATCAACACAATCATATTTATATAGAAGTAACAATATTGTGGTAGACTTTAAAAGTAGACTTTAAAATAGACTTAAGGTATACTTTAAATGAAATGAGGTGAACATTATGAATCTCGGTATCGAGAATGAATATCAAGAATTTAAAGAAGGGTTAGGCCAGCTTGATAAAGGCTTGAAATCAATTGTAGCCATGCTTAATAAGCATGGTCAAGGCACTGTATATTATGGTGTAAAAGATGATGGAAATGTATGTGGAATTTCTATAGGCAAAAACACTTTAATGGATATACGAAATAGAATAAGAGATAAGATTGAACCTCGAATTTATGCAGATATTCAGGAATTGATAGATGAAACTAATAGAAAATATATTAAAGTTTTTGCTAGAGGATATGATATACCATATTCATTTGATGGAAGATATTATATCCGTAATGTTTCAGCAGACGAACATGCATCAAATGAGATTTTGAGAAGAATGCTTTCTACTTCAGATTCTGATATTTTGCGTCAAAAGTCATCTCCTAATCAAAACCCTACTTTTAATTCACTTTTCGCCATATTAGCAGGCAACGGAATCCATCCAAGTGCTACAAGAGAATTTTACTCAAATTACGGTTTGATAAACAGAAATGATAAATTCAACATGAATGCCTACTTATTATCCGATAGGAATTCTATTTCTTTAAAAGTTATTACCTTTGAAGGAACTGATAAGAGCGTAATGTCTAAAAGAACTGAATATGGAGGAAAATGTCTGCTTATTTCTATCTCGGAAGTTATGCAATTTTTTGAAACTATAAATATAATGAAAGTGAATCTAAATAATACAATAAGAGAAGAACTTCCTTTATTTGATTTTCCTAGTTTTCGAGAAGCTTGGATTAATGCCTGCTTACACAATGATTGGAAAAACGAAGTAGCACCTTCCATTTACTTATTTGATGATCGTATCGAAATAGTTTCATATGGTGGTCTTCCCTTTTCTTTATCAAAAGAGGGATTTTATCAAGGGACTAGCGTTCCAGTCAATAAAAGCTTGTTAACGATTTTCATGGCAGCCAAATATGCCGAACAAAGCGGCCATGGAATTCCAACTATAGTTGAAAAATATGGCAAAGAAGTATTTTCTTTTGATGATGGGATGTTGAAGGTAACAATTCCATTGGCTTTTGATAGACCCGATGTTGCAACTAGAAAAAATATAGTTTTATATAAAAATGGATTAACTGAAAATCAGAAAAAAGTATATGACGCTTTAAGCCATGATGGTAATTTATCGCTCCAGAACGTTGCGGATAAAGTAGGAATTAGTCTTGGAGCAACAAAAAAGATTTGTGCTAAACTTCAAAATCTCGGAATTCTGGAAAGAGTAGGATCTCGAAAAAAAGGTCAATGGATAACAAAGTAGACTTTAAAAGTGAACTTTAAGTATACTTTAAATATACTTTACGAAAGCCAAATCCATTAAAATTTTTCACCACAAACTCACCACATTTTTAGTCAGATTTGTATCAATCTGTGTCGATTTATAAGCACAATGAAATTCAAAAAGTCCTTTTAAGTAGCTGTTATCGGCGTATATCAATTTACTCTAAATACTATCGTTCGTTGTGTTTCAGGCGCCATTGCAAATTAACACTTTGTCAAAAGTCCTTTACCTATTGGGTTTTACGACAAAGTGTTTTTATTTTTATGCATTTTCGCCACATTTTCGCCACAGAACACTTCATTCACTATGTTTTGTTTCTTCTTATCATTCACATGAGCATAGACGGACATCGTTGTATTGAAGTTAGCGTGTCTCAATAATTCTTGTGCCACTTTCACATCAACATGAGCATTCACCAAATAAGTGGTATATGTGTGTCTCAATAAATGAAAGTGAAATGGTATCCCTAACTTATTTGAAATACTGCGGATACGATTTCCTGTACAATCTGGATCAAGGAAATCACCTTCCTCATCGCAGATGACATTTTGATATGGATTTATTTTGAACCAGAATTCTAATTCTTGTTTAAGACTATCCGGTAAAGGTATCAATGCTTTTGAGCTTTTAGACTTCATTTGCTCAACTGCTTCGATATCTTTTTTCTTTTTACCCTTGTAATTCAATTTTCTGTGAACATAAATCGTATTCTCTTCAAGATCAAAATCCTCTTTTTGAAGAGCCATGACTTCACTGATTCTAAGTCCTGTATAGAATCCAATTACAACTGCCATCGAGATTGCATCATATTCAAACGTATTTTTATTCTTTAGTTCTCTTAAAATCAATCGAAATTCATCATACGTTAGAACATGTTTCTCTTTTTTGTTCTCGGCTCCAGTAACTTTTACATATTCAATGGGATTAGATGAAATGTATTCACTTCGAATCGCATAAACAAATATCCTTCTAAGGGCTGTTTTGATATCTTCATTACAGGCTTTACCACAATCACTTCTTTTATTGAAAAACTGCTGCAAAGTCCTGTATCCAATATCTCGAATAGGGATATTCCCTAGATCCATCGTTGCATCTTTTCCATACCAATAATGTAGAGTCTTTTTCGTATTATAAATCGTGTTATATTGAAATTCAGTACTACCAATCTCCATGAACTCATCATAAACTTCTTTTAAAGTTTTATTACAATTCTGAACACGATTCATATCATTGGCAAATTCCATGCGTTTCAAATTCTCATGCTCTTGTGCTTCTTTTTTGGTTTTAAAACCGCCTTTCCAATATCGATATGAAATTCCATTAGTTTTATAAGCAAAATTAACTTCGTAAACATATCCGTTTTTCACTTTTTTGCTTACTCTTTTTCTAATAGCCATTTGTTCTCCTTCTAATCGCCTAAGCTATTTAAAAGTATGACATCCAATCATTTCCGCAACCTCTTCACGGGTGTACATTCTAACATCGGATGGAATTGGATATTTCTTCTCCATATCACCTGTCATAAAATCACCTACTTATGAATATTCATTTTAACAATAGAAACATTGGTATATTTGCCTAAACGAAGATCTAATGTTAAATCACATTCAACACCTCTTTTATAAATAGACATATTCTCAACATCACGATCTAATAGTTCATATGCTCTACCTGTTTCATCTTCAACACGAACAATCAAATATTCTTCCTCTGATTTTTTTGAAGTACGTTTTTCAACACCTCTGATTTCTAAATTTTTTTGCTTCAACTATCATGTTCTTTATCCTCCTTATTACTATCAACTGAACCTGATATTTCTTCTTTGATAACTTTATATCGAGCCATTATCTTCTCTGGATTATGTCGAAACGAATTGATCAAAGAATTAAAATAGTAAGTATTATTACTGGCAACATCAAAATAATCAGCTTCAAGATAATACTGAACATAAAGATTAAATTCCATATATTCAGTAATATTGTGTTTTATGATTATTTCACATAACTCTTTTTTGATTCTTTGCACATCTTTAGCAGATAAATCTATCTCAAAGCCATTAAATAATTCAATGTCACTAGATGAATACTGAGCCTTATCGGGATCATTTTTATGCGTAAAATATTCAAATGACCCTCGTAAGTTCTCACATACTTTAGGATATGACCCATGTGTTATTTCTCGAAATGATGCAGCTGTTAAGAAAGTGCTAGGACCATCAAAGATAACAATCATATGCCAATGTGCTTTTTTCAAGTCTCCATTGACCAATAAATCTCTATCATGTAATGGTGAAACAGCAAATTGTACTCCTGTTAGCGCCAATTGTTCTTTCCAGTCTTCAGGAGCGGATTCTGGATATATAATATAGAGCCAATGCCTTTTCTTTAACTTTTTTAATTCTGGAGATAAATTTTCAGGAATTAAGTTAGTATCCCAAAATTCAAATGGATCTATTTTTGCCAATTCTCCATACAATTTCACTTTGTCATCATTCACTGGCATGATATAATGGGCGTGTACAAAATATTCGGTATGTGGTCAAACACATACTTTTTTATTTTTATCACAATCATACGCATCATCCTTTCTATAATTGTGATATGGTGTTCACATTTCACTCATAGGGGGTTGTCGTAGCCAAATTATTGGGTGATAATGATAACTTAAAGATAACCAATTATGATCATTTAAAATTCACCAAAAATGGTAAATTTTAAAGATTGTAATCGAGTTATCTTTTTCTTTTGTTTACACTCTCCTTGGAGAGGAGGTGTAAATAATGAGACACGACAAATATGCTGTGATAGGAGATCTAAAAGTAATGAAAGATATGAATATAAAACCTAATTTCAGCGAGCTTCAACGGATCCACGGCATAGACAGGCATACGATCCGAAAGTATTACGAGGCCGGGTGTGTTCCGGAACGTAAAAAAACGAATCGCCGGTCCAAGTGGGATCCATTCTTCGATGAAATAGAAACGTTGTTCCAATTGCCCGGCGTGTCCAAGAAAGGTGCCTATGAACAATTGAATTACAAATATGATGCCCAGCTACCGGGCAATTACAATAGTTTTCGTTCATATGCTTTGCGCAAGGGCCTTGTATGTAAAAAAGCAGATACGACGCCTCATGTCCTGTATGAGACGGAACCTGGCGAACAACTGCAGGGAGACTGGAAAGAAAATTTAAAAACACATCTAGTGGATGGCACGTGTATAGAATACAACGTATTCTCGGCAACGCTCAGTTATTCCCGAGAACACATCTATGTATATTCCGTAGGAAAAACAGAAGAGGATTTCATGCGATGCCTGCTCACCGTCTATCGCAGGATCGGCGGGATCACAGAAAAATTTAAAACGGACAATATGTCTGCCATCGTATCCGTCACGAGCAGTAAACGTAAAGTTCATCCCCGGATTGCTTCGTTTTTTAAAGATCTTGGTGTCAAGCTGGAACTCTGCCAGATCCGTTCTCCCCAGACAAAGGGAAAATGTGAAAGTTCCAATCGATTTATAAACTGGATCCGGGCATTCGACTACAAGGTGAAAAGCGAGAAAGAACTGATCTATATCATCGAGGAATATATTGCAGCTCAATGTAACAGAGAAATCAACCAGACAACAAAGCTGCCGCCGGTCACACTGTTCCAGAAAGAAAAGAGCTTTTTGCGTCCGATCGGAAACAAAGTGCTCCTGGAAAATTATATACAGGATCATAAGCGGCAGAAAGTGCCGTCGACACTGCTCATCACGCATTCATCGAAGCAGTATTCCGTGCCATCCGATTATATAGGAAAAGTTGTGGATATATATGCCGTTGGAAGCGAGATCTACATATACCACAACTCTATATTAATTACAGTACATTCTTTGTCAAAAGACAATATCAATTATAAAAATGAACACTATGTCGATGCCTTGAATCGACGGTTAAAAACAGAAACCGATACGATTGAAGAACTGGCATCCAAGAATTTGGAAAGACTAAAACGACTGGGAGGAGATTGAAAATGACAAAAAGAAATATAGAAAAATATATCAAAACATTAAAAGGAAGGATCCATTCAAATAGGATTTCCGTCGTTCTCTATGATGAAGGATACGATATCTATCACTACATATACAGAATCAGAAGGCGAAAGAACGAGTGTGAGATGTTATCTGTCAATTATGAAGCGGTTGAGTATTTTGATCTGACGCTTCCGTTCATAGATCAACTGGATACCGAGTTTGGACATTGCAGGATCCTGACCGGTGATCCTCATATTGGTCAGAATGCGCGAGAATTGTGTAAGATCCTGAATCAACAGGTCACGGAGAAACTGCAAGACTGATGCGCAGGCACAAACAGAGGGAGGATGAACATGAGCACGAATTATATAAAGCTGTTGAACAACCTGGAAACGCTCAAGCTATGCACGATACGGGATAATCTATCACAATATATCGATCTTATAAACGAAGGGACGAAGACGACGGTCGATGCCCTTTATGAGCTCACGGAAAAAGAGGTGGATTTCAAAGAGAAAAGAGCGATCAACGCATGTGTACATACAGCAGGCTTTCCTTACACAAAGATGATGGAAGACTTTGATTTCAATTATCAGCCGAGCATCAACAAAAAAGAAATTGAAGACTATACGACGCTGAGATTCATGGAAAACAATGAAAATATACTGTTTATCGGCTCTCCGGGAACGGGTAAAACGCATCTGGCCACTGCGATAGGTGTCGAAGCCGCGATGCATAGGAAGAGCGTATATTTTATTTCATGTCAGGATCTGATGATTCAGTTAAAGAAGGCAGAAAATGAAAATCGTCTGGATCAAAGGCTGAAGTCATTTACTCGTTATAAGCTGTTGATCATAGACGAGATAGGATATATTAACCTGGATAAACAGTCTGCCAATTTGTTCTTCCAGCTGATATCAAGGCGATATGAGCAGAGATCGACGATCATCACAACAAACAAGAGCTTATCCAAATGGGCGGAGATATTTGGAGATCCGGTCATAGCCAATGCGATACTGGATCGCTTGTTGCATCACTCACATATCGTGAGCATAGTAGGCCCTTCCTACAGAACGAAAGATGTCCTGGATTCTCTGGAAGAATAGATATGATCAAAATTGGTAATTTTTAAACGATCATTTTTGGTGAATTTTATATTGACATTATCATTGGGTAACCTTGTGCCTTTCTCGCCTAATATTTACGGGTATTTTACCCTGATTTTACATCGTAAAATAAGATAAGCGCTATAATTAAGATGGAATCGGATCCACTGACTCATGAACAAAACAACGAGGTGAACTATATGACTTTATTCATGAATGAGAAAGATATGAATGAAATGTTAGCCAGTATTTGCCCGGACGGGGAAACGTACCAGGGAAAAGCATGGGGGACCTTGATGTCTGGGACGGCTGAAATGTTGGCATTGGGAGCTTTGAGTAATGTATATTGTTATGTTGGCGTGACAGAAAAAACATTGGTTATCGCAGTGTTGGAAACTTTTGATATCTCGCATATTTACGGTAAAATCTGCATTCCGTTTGACCAGTTTGACGAACTGAAAGTACAAAAAGGTTTACTGCCTTCCCAGCGGATCATCAAAGCGAAAAGCGGGAAAACCAAAATAAAATTGTCGCTGGTCAACAACAGCATCACCGCCAAAATCAAAGATCAAAAACAGGGGATGCTCGCGATTTGCGAGGTACTGGAGCGTTTGAAACACTGATTTTCATAAAAGCAAGAGAGAAAATGAACAATATAAATGAGAACCGAACAGACGAAAGAACACCCGGCGGCGAAAAAAACAAGGCGGAGTTAAAATGGTTTATTTTGTTCCTTGCCGTCATCTTTTTTCTGCCAATCACCATCCTCGCGGTGATGGAATGGTTTACAAGCGCCGATGCCTTTGCCATCGGAATCACGGGGTTTATGCAAGCCGTCATCGTCCAAGGCGGTTTAGGGCTGGTAGCGGTGATCATCGCCCTTGTCTTATTCGTACTGCTGATTCAGCCGGATGCAACGTTCCTGCAAAAGGTCGGCAGAACTGCAGGCATTCTGCTATGCGTCGCCGCCGCTTTCTTCCTTGTCCGGCCGCTCGTTTTGGACATTCCCTATCTCAAGCGCCCGGAAGCCGCCTATTTGGAGCGGCTGGAATTTGAATATTCGCGAGGGATCGGGGACTATGGTTCGGACGACTATTATCTGCGCGGCGTAGATATGACCGGCGAGCGGCATTCCTTTGAAATCAGTGAAAAGAGGTACGAGGAAGGGCGCGCGCTGTGGGGCGGGAACGACTACAATCTGTTTGCAAAAGTCACCTACCTGCCGCACACCTCCACCTTGATGTCGCTCGAATTTATGACAGAACTCGACGCGTCAGGGGCAGAATTGTACCCACCATCCCCTGAACTCCCGAATGATTGGGAAAGTTTTTCAATCCAGATCAATGATACGGTTTATACATTACCAGTTCCCCTTGCGGCTTTCCTTGACGATGGGTGGGTGATTCCCGAGGAGGATGCCGGGCTTTCTCTAGCTGGCGCGGAAGGCCCGTATGCGTCCTATGAATGGGAATGGGTCTCGTTGACCAATGACCACGAGCAGGATATCAGCGTCTGTGTCTTCAACACCACCGAAAGCACGATCCCTGTCGCCGAGAGCACGGTGGGAGGTATTCATGTAATATATGGCAACTACGACTTTTCCGGTACAGAACTACGCCTTCCCGGAGGGTTGATGCTGGGATGGTCAACCAGAGAAGATGTCTTGAAGCTGTATGGCCAACCGAACGATAGCTTTGAGGAAACCTATGGTGGATATCGCTTGACTTACGAAATTGATGACCCTCTTGACCCGGCCTCCTGGAAGATTGGTTTTGATGATTCAGGCATTCTAGACGATGTTATGGTACACCACCAGGCTTATTTCCGTTCCGACTAACGTCATGGAATATGTACATCTTACCAGTCATCATTTAAGGCAAAGAAAACCGCCTGTCCTAATGACCCTTATCTCGGCCATAGGGACAGGCGGTTTAGTTTTTTCTGATTGCTTACACGCTGCTGATCTTGTGTCGTTTTTATGCAAAATTTTAGGGCCGCGGTGAAAGGCGACGGCTCAGAAGATCAAAAAAGAAAAATGTATAACTCCAGGGTAATCTCCCCTTGACAAATCGGTTTCCAAATGATGATTCTTTTACTTTTTCAAATGGTTACTATCGTTGAGTCACCGCTATTTTTGTAGACATTCGCAATTCATCAGCATTATTTGGTGATGAAGATAAAGAAAAAGTTGCTAAAGTGATAAAAAGTTTTACTTCAGAAACTATTGAAATCTTACGTAACAACGATAATTTAAGAGAAATAGGAATTAGAGGAGATTGTGTGTATGCAATTTACACTTCTCCAATGAAAAGAGACGAATATGAACTTGCTGAAAAAACATTCTATATTAACACTTTTATGAAAATGCTCAATGAATTATTACTAGGAAGAAATTTACCAGAAATTAAGATAGGTATTGGGATGTCAACCTCTAAAGAATTAGTGATAAAAGCAGGTAGAAAAGACGTAGGGATTAATAGTAAAGTATGGATTGGAAAAGCAGTAGCACGAGCCTCCAAATTCTCTTCTTTTGGAAATAAAAATGGCATCGCTCCATTAATTTTCTCTAAATCAAGTTATGATCAATTTATTTCTTTTTTGGAAGAAAAAAATAGAAAAAGCAAGCCAAAAGAATGGTTCAATAAACATTACGATGAACAACTTGGAACATACTACTCTGCTAATATTATTAAAACTGAATTTAATTCATGGATTTTAGATGGAATGAAAGATTAGTTTTTCACCACAAACTCACCACATTTTTAGTCAGATTTGCATCAATCTGTATCAATTTATAAGCACAATGAAATTCAAAAAGTCCTTTTAAATAGCTATTATCGGCGTACATCAATTTACTCTAAATACTATCGTTCGTTGTGTTTCAGGCGCCATTGCAAATTAACACTCCGAAAATGGAGTGTTTTTTTATTCATTCCTAAACTCATAAATTACAATAGCAGATGACTATCAAAATCATCTGCTTTATTTATATTAAGTTTTTTTCATTACACTTCTTTGCTGATTTCTTCTGTTTCAATCGAATTCATGATTCCATTGGCAATAGCTTGTGCTAAATCATCGCCATTATTTACCATATAATTGAAATCATTTGTGTCTGTTATAAATCCAACTTCCAACAATAAAGCAGGAATTGAATTATTGCTGACAACATAAAGAGGAGTTTCATTTGTATCGACCACCCCTCTATCCTGTGCATAATTTAACAATTTCAACTGCGCATGGATAGATTCTGCCATTTCAACCATCTCATCATCATTAAAATCCACATATGTTTCATAACCACTAGCCCCATCATTATAATCACTTGAATTTATGTGAATTGAAATGTAATAATTCGCATCTGCATCTTCTGCTATGTCTATACGCGATTGAAGATCTTCTTTGTTATCTTCTGGCCAAGATACATTATCACTCGTTCTTGTATATACTACGTTATATCCTTCTTCTTCTAACAATTCTCCTGTGGATAAAGCAATGTCTAAAGTTATGTCTTTTTCCTGCGTTCCATCCAAGGCAATGCATCCTACATCATATCCTCCATGACCAGCATCGATTACAATTGTCTCCATATTATTATTGGCATAAACTTCTATAGAATCATCGTTAAAAAATAAGACATTCGCACCAAACCCAAGAAGAAACACAATCAAAAATCCTAATGAAATTGAGAATATTTGTATTTTTTCATTTCATCACCGACTTTATTGTATGGAATCAACCTTAAATCAGTCTTAAAGGAGGCAGGATATTTTCTAGTTGTCTTTTTTCAAATTCAATGTCATAATTAATGAGCGCCTGCATAGTATAATGGTAATACACATCCATGGTAAGGATGAACTCGTGGTTCAATTCCGCGTGCAGGCACCATCTATTGAGCACAACTGTTAAGCACTTGCTTAACAGTTTTTTTCTTTAAGCTAGATTAAAGTTAATTGTGTTAAAATCTTATATAATAATTGTGGTGATCAAAATGAATGTTCTAATTATTGAGGATGAAAAAAATTTAGCACAGGCCTTATGCCGAATCATGGAAGAAGAGAAATGACAAGCCACAGCTGTTTATAATGGCCAAGACGGTTTACAACATGCCACACAATACCCATATGACATTATCGTTATGGATATCATGCTTCCTGGATTAAATGGTTTTGATATCGTTAAAGAACTGCGTAATCAGAAAATGGATATACCCGTTTTGATGTTAAGTGCATTGGATGAAATACCAGATAAAGTAAAAGGATTAAATGTTGGAGCTGATGACTATATGACAAAACCTTTTTCTCCTGCTGAATTGCTGGCGAGAATCCGCGTATTGACAAGACGTAAAGGCGAAGTAATCATATAAAAAATTGAATTTGGAGATTTAGTTCTATCATTGTCTACCTGCGAGCTTGAATGCAATGGCAAAAGCATCCATTTATCTTATAAAGAATTTGAAATCATGAAATTATTGATGTATCACCCTAAAATCCTCACCAGCAAAGAAGAATTAATCAACTCTGTCTGGGGCAATGACAGTGAAGCAATTGACAACAATGTTGAAGCCTATATTTCTTTTTTACGAAAAAAACTCCTCTTTTTAAAAAGTAAGGTTACTATTAAAGTCATTCGAAAAGTAGGGTATCATTTGGAGTATAGTGATGCTTAAGAAACTCAAACGTAAATTCATTTTGATTACGATGACTTTTATTACGTTAATACTTGTATGTGTTATAACCCTTCTTTGTTTAGCCTCTTATCAACGAACTAAAAATGATATTAATAACTCTTTAAATTTTGCATTGTATAAATATGATGATCATCCTACTCTTGAGTTGGATTACTCGACAAAAAATTTGCAAAATGACAACGATCCCCCTCCAAACATGAATTCATTTACAATCATCACTGATGATTCCAATGCAATTCTGGAGCTATATTCCAGAAATTATCAAATCAGTGATGAAACATCTCAAAACCTTGTTAATTCAATTCAAGATAAATCGCAAGGTATCTTATTTGAACAAAATTTGGCTTATAAAAAAGATGTGAAAGATAATGGTTATATTTATGCCTTTGTGGATATATCTATTGCAAAGTCCAACTTTATCTCTATGTTAGTTACTGCAATATTGGTAGCCATTCTTTCAATATTAGCGTTTTTGATCTTAACAATTTTATTAGCAAACTGGGCTTTAAGACCTGTAGCTCAATCCTGGCAGCAACAAAAGCAGTTCTTGGCAGATGCTTCTCATGAACTCAAAACCCCGTTAACCGTTATTTTGGCAAATACAGATCTTGCCCTTATCAAAAAACAGGACGAATCAAAACTTAAACAATCTCTTCAATCGATCCAGAGCGAGGCTTTGCGAATGAAGAAACTTGTAGAAGATTTACTGTTTCTTGCTAAAAACGATACTCAAAAAGAGAATGTACTTAACTCCATATGCAACATCAGTGACATTGCTTTAAGTTGTGTTCTATCTTTTGAAACCATTGCCTTTGAAAAAGGTATTATCTTAGAAAGCGATATTCAAGAGAATCAACTAGCTTTAGGAAATGAAAATCAATTTAAACAATTAATCTCTATTTTCTTAGACAATGCCACAAAATACACACCGACTGGTAAAAAAATTCATTTCACCTTAAAGAAAAAAGATAATCAAATTCTGATTATCATTCACAATGAAGGAAGTTATATCGACAAAGAAAATATCAAACACATATTTGACCGTTTCTATCGTTGTGATCCAGCTCGTAAATACCAGGGAGGTTATGGTTTAGGTCTTTCTATCGCAAATCAAATCGCATCAAATCTAAAGATCAAGATTGATGTTAGCAGTGAACAGAAAAAGGGAACCACGTTCACTTTGTGGATCCCTGCTAAATAAATTGTGTGTCTACCTCCTGGAGCGATCATAAATATATGATCCTCCTTTTTTATTCCACTTTTAACATTCGATAACCTACACCAATATGAGTCTGAATATAATGCGCACTATTATCTTTTGCCTCAAGTTTTTTGCGCAACGTTGCCATAAAGACCCTAAGACTTGCCATATCTGTTTCCCAGCTAGTTCCCCAGATTTCTTTGGTCAAATAGGTATGTGTCAAAACTTTCCCAACATTTTTTGAGAGTAAACATAAAAGTTTAAATTCAATAGGTGTTAAATGAAGTTGTTGCTCATCAACAAATGCACAACCTGCACTATAATCAATCGTTAATTTTCCATTATGAAATACTGAATTAGAAACATTAGAAGAAATCATAGTCAGTCTTCTTTGCGTCACTCTTAATCTTGCCAACAATTCATCTACAGAAAAAGGTTTTGTCAAATAATCATCCGCTCCCATATCAAGAGCTTGAATCTTATCTTTATCTTCACTTCGAGCACTGATTACGATGATAGGCATATTCGACCAAGTACGAAGTTCTTTGATAACCTCTATTCCATCGATATCAGGTAAGCCTAGATCCAATAAAAGAACATCTGGTCGTTCTGTTTCAATTTTTGATAAAGCTTCTTTCCCATTCTCTGCACTTGTATACGGATAATCATTAGCTTGTAAGGTCGTAACGATCAAATTACGAACTGATTTATCATCTTCTACTACTAACACTGAACAATTAGGCATCCAGCACAACCTCCTTTGATGACAAAGTAAATTCAAATATCGTTCCATGAGGAACATTATCTTTAACAACTATTTCATGGCCATGTGCATTGATGATCGAACGGCATAAGGCCAATCCAAGTCCTAAAGAGCGACGAGAATCTGCCAAAGTGTTTGCTTTTTGATAATATCTCTCAAAAATATGTTCTTTATCTTCATCACTAATACCTGGCCCATCGTCTTGAACACGTATTAAAACTTCCTCTTCTTTTTTCAAAATAAAAACATCTATATGCGATCCTTTTGGCGTATATTTTATCGCATTATCTATTAAATTCACAAAAACTTGAACCATTAATCGAGAATCCACTTTTACCAACATTAAATCATCCTCACTATGGATTGAAATCTTATGTTCTATTTTATGACGATCCACATGTTTTAAAGCTTCCTCCACGATTTCATTGATCAATTCATATGAGAAATTAAGGTGCATATCTCCATCTTCAATTTTAGTGACGGATAAAAGATTTTCCACTAAGTTAATCAACCACCACGATTCATCATAAATATCTAAATATATTTGACTCTTGGTTTTTTCATCAAAAAGATGCGCATTAGAAAGTAAATTGCTGGCATTTCCTAAAATTGATGTTAATGGTGTTCTTAAATCATGTGAAATAGAACGAAGCATATTGGCCCTTGTTCTTTCATTTTCAGCCAGAATAATTGACTCTTCTTTATCCTTTATATTTCTATAATTTTCCATAGCTAAAGCGCTCTCTCCTAAAATTGACAACAATATACTATTTTCAAAAGGTTCGATAGGCTCATCAATTGGAATTGATACAACACCATATCCCTGTTGATTGACACGAATTGATAAATGCAGACAAGATGAATCAGTAAACCGCACCGTAAATGCACCCGCCTGTTTATTATGTTCACAAACCCATTGTGCCACCTTAAATTCATGGTCATTCAAATACTTAGAGGGATCTTCTTTATTGTACATGAAAACATATGGCCGATCGATCTTACCATTTTCTTTTATATACACGATTACACTTTTAGAAAGCAATTTTTGAATTTGCTTTGCCATGATTGTGACAATTTCTTCGCTAGACGTTGAATTTTGTAAAAGTTGATTAGTATCAAACAAAATCTTGGTACGATAAGAATTGCGTGTCGATTCAGAAGCAAAGTCTTTTAACTTTCCCGCTAAAGTTCCTGTAATCAATGCCGCAAAAAACATCACTAAAAAAGTCACAGGATATTCGCTGGCATACGCCTTCAAAGTAAATCTAGGCTCAGTAAACAAAAAATTAAATATCACAACAATCAAAGCTGAAGTAATCAATGAATAAGCTTTCCCTTGCGTGATCATCGCAATAATCATGACACCGAGGATATAAACCATCATAATGCTGGAGTCTGCAAATCCAATTTCAAAAAATAGATAAGAAATTAAAGTGGTTATTGATAGAATCACAAAACTTTTTAATAAATCTTTTTTTAGTGCATTTAAATCGATCGGTTCTTTTTCTTTTGGGGCTGGCCTTGTATCTTCTGTATCGGGAATAATATACACATCCACATTTCCAGCCTGTGCTATCAATTTATCCACCAAAGTTGGTTTGATATTAGAGAGTCCTTTGACACGACTTTTCCCCACTACGATTTTTGTCACATGAGACAAACGAGAATATTCTATGATTTGATATGCTACATCATCTCCAAAAACCGATTCAATCGTTGCTCCACGATCTTGAGCAAACTTCACATTATCGTTTAACCGTTGCCTATCTTCCTTGCTCGGTTCTTTAGTTGTCTTTACATATAAGGCAGTAAAGTTTGCATTAAATGCTTCTACCATTTTGCTGGCAGCCTCTATTATCTTAGTATTGGAAGGAGATGGCGATAAACATACCAATATATGTTCGTTCATTTCTTTTTTATCCATAAACAAAATCACCTTTCAAACTCACATATATTCTCATTATCGCACATTCTGTTCAATAAATCATTTATGCATCTTCAAAAACAAATCAAGAGCTCGAATGATTTTTCGAACAGAATAGTAAGCTATAATAAAAAATCCTACGATTAATGTGCCTAATAATACAGTTTTCATTGCTACACTCCCTGCTCATATTATGGCACTTCTCATATTAAGATGCTGTTAATATTATATTTCCAAAACACAAAAAACCAGCTACTTTAAAAAGCATTTATATATTTACTTATCATGATTATTTTATCTTTCTTTGCGAAAAATTACTTAATTTCTAAGATAAAAGATTATTCTTTTGCAAAAAAACATCATTTAGTCATTTATCTATTTTCCAAGTGCACATCGATAACAAACAAATAGCAACATAAAATAATATTAGGAATCGAAATTATTTTTGAATATTTTAACGCTATTTCTAAACGAGTATTTTCGGTCATATTTTTATACTCTTCGTTGTCATAACTTGTAAGCCAATTTACCTTTCCAGAACATCTCAATAATTTAGAAAAAACTATGAAAGTTAAACTTGTAATTAATAGAATTAACTTGATTTGCAAATTTCGCTCATGTAATAAAGCGATAACAGCAATAAAAAGAATAATATAAACGGTAATTAATAATATCAAACGAATACTTCTATTTTTATTCATATCCTCATTCTATCCTTTTATTTAGTATATAAAAGATTTTTAATGTTTAAACTAAACAATATACACGTCTTTTTCAAAACATTATTTATTTTCATAAAAAAAACTCTACCAGTTTTGGTAGAGCTTTTTTAATCTCTATGTCTTTTTGTTTTTCTTGTAGCAAACAAAGGAACGATAAATATAATGATTGGATAAATTTCCAAACGTCCAATCAACATAGCAAATGATAAAACAATCTTTGATAAATCAGAAAACATCGAAAAATTACTTAAAGGGCCAGCCATACCTAAACCAGGTCCTACATTACCAATACATGTGAAACAAGCCGAAAGCGTTGTCTCCAAATCAAAATCATCTAAAGATACGATCAACAATATAGACCCTAATATCAACATAAAACAGAAAAAATAACTGAGTATCTGATGCACGACTTGTTCATCAACTATTTTTTGATCCATGGTAATAGCTTCTACTTTTTGTGGATGAAGCAATTTTTGAATATCTAATTTAGTCTTCTTTAACAAAATCAAGAAACGACTCACTTTGATACCACCAGCTGTAGATCCCGCACAAGCACCAATTATCATCAACAATAACAATACCATCTTTGAAAACTGTGGCCATAAATTAAAATCCGTGCTAGAAAATCCTGTAGTAGATATAATACTTGCGACTTGGAAAGAAGCATAACGAAATGCCTCAAACCAGGAATTATCATATAAATGGACAATATTGCACATGATCATTAGAATTGAAAAAGCTACGATAATCAAATATGTTCGTAATTCTTCATTTTTCCATACTGCTTTTACATTTTTAATAAGAAGAAAATAAAACAAATTGAAGTTTATTCCAAACAACAACATGAAAAATGTAACAACCATTTCCAAATATACGCTATTATAATAAGCCATACCCACATTTTTGATGGAAAAGCCACCTGTTCCTGCTGTCCCAAAAGCAGTACAAAGCGAATCAAATAATGGCATTCCACCAGCCAGTAAGAATAAAATCATAATAATAGTCAGAACAAAATAAATTTTATATAAGATTGCAGCACTATCTTTCAAACGAGGCACTAACTTTCCTATGACAGGACCTGGAGCTTCTGCACGCATGATATGCATAGTACGATCATTAGAACGAGGAATAATAGCCAAAATAAAGACAAGTACACCCATTCCTCCTACCCAATGCGTAAAACTTCTCCACAATAAAGAAGCCTGACTCAAAGCCTCTACATCTGTCAAAATACTTGAACCTGTGGTTGTAAATCCAGAAACCGTTTCAAAGAAACAATCCACTAAACTTGGAATTTCCTGCGTAAAAAAGAAAGGAAGTCCCCCAAAAAAAGAAAGAATAGCCCAAGATAATCCAACAGCTACAAATCCATCTTTGGCAAAATAAGACTTATGTTTTTCTTTCAAACGCGATAAAGGAAAGCCGATTACTAAACAAATAACAATTGTCTTTAAATATGCACTCCATACATTTTGTGAATAAATCAGATCAACGATCAACGGAAACAACAACAAGCACCCTTCAATCATCAATACATGGCCAATGATATTAAAGATTACCCGCCAGTTAAATGTCTGCAAAGTTCTATTAAGCGAGTACATCATTGATATCCCTCAATCCTTGTTGTGTACTTACAATAATCACTGTATCGCCTAAAGCAACCCTAGAGCTACCTACACCAATTCTAGAAACTCCACGATGGGTAATATAACTAATCAAAATCCCTTCTTTTAAATTCAAATCCTTTAAAGGAATTCCAATAAATTTACAATTACTGCGAACCCTAAACTCCAAGACTTCAACTTGATCATCCACGATCTTGATCAATGATTCAACATTGCTGCCAAGAGTATTCTGCATCGCACGTACATAAGAAACAATCTGATTTGCGGTCAAGTTTTTTGGTGTGATTGCATTTTCAATACCAAGTTTTTCCAATAAAAATCCTAAAGATACGCGATTTACTTTTGGAATTACTTTTCCTACTCCCTGATTAGAAGCATACATCGATATGATAACATTTTCTTCATCATTATCTGTCAAAGCAATAAATACATCCATATCTCTTAATGATTCAGATAACAATAGTTCATGATCAGTACCATCTCCATGAATAACTGTAATTTCCGGGAATTTTTCAACCAATTCCAGACATCTATCCCTTTTCATTTCAATGACCTTGACACCAATTCCTAACTCTAACAACATTGGAACTAGATAGAAAGTTATCTTCCCTCCGCCAACGATCATAACTTCATGTACGCTGCGTTGTTGAAGTACTCCAATTGTACACAAGAACTTTTCTAACTGTTTTGTAGATCCTGTCAAAGTTACTTTATCATGTAGACGAATTTCGGTGTCTCCATTAGGGATGGAAACCTCTTTGCCATGATGAATGGCAACAAATTGTATCTGCGATTTTAAAGCATCACCAAGTTTAGAAATCTTTTTACCTATCAACGGACTGTTTTCTAACACTTTGATTTCTGCTAACTCCAAACGTCCTTTCGCAAAAGAACTCGTCTTGATAAAGTTAGAAAAACTTAAAGATCGAACAATTTCAATGGCAGCCGTCTGTTCAGGATTTATTTGTAAACTCAAGCCTAAATCTTCTTTTAACATTCTTAAGCCTTTAACATATTCTGGATTACGAATACGAGCAATCGTATTTCCTACTCCCATCTTTTTGGCCATTAAACAACTAATGATATTAATTTCATCACTGGATGTAGCAGCGATGATTAAATCTGCCTGGTCAACTTGTGCCTCTTTTAACACATCATAGTTTGCTCCATTTCCCTGAATTCCAACGACATCCAACAAATTCATAGTCAAATTCAAAACCTGAGGCTTATTTTCAATAATCGTAATATCATAGCCTTCTTTACTAAGCTGCTTTGCAATCGCAAAACCAACTTTTCCATCTCCGACAATGATGATCTTCATAGTCCTTCCTCCAAAACTACTTTATTAGCGAACACTATTGTACTACAACATAATAAAATGTCCATATCAAAAGATGTTTTCATACATTAATAAAAAAGACACGGTTTCCCATGTCTTCTATATTATTTCATCTCAATCAATTCGTATTCACGAGAACCTAAACCAATCTTTGCCGCATGATCCAAGCAGGAGCGCCATTCTGATTCAGGCGTTGAATTTCTGAAGTGATCATGTTGATCTTCAAAATTAGGATCTGCCAAATGTTTGGCAAGCTGACTATTTGGCATTGGAGTCGCTTTTAAACATGCATCAACACAAGCTTGATCCAAGGCTAATGGATCTTTGGATACAAACATACCAATATTTGGTAAAATCGGAATATCATTTTCCGCATGACAGTCACAGTTAGGCGAAACATCTACAATCAAAGAAATATGGAATTGTTCTCTTCCATCGACAACAGCCTTCGTATATTCTGCCATACGACAATTCAAAATTTCATTGGCATGATCATTATTGAAAGAAATCGCATCAAAATTACATGCACCAACACAACGACCACAACCAACACAATTCTTTGAATCGATTGTCATTTTCTTAGCTTCTTCATCAAATTGTAAACCATTATTTGCACATTCTCTTAAACAAAGTTTACAACCTCTACATTTTTCAGGATCTACATGAGGCAATCCGCTAGAATGCTGTTCAATCTTTCCTGCTCGAGAACCACATCCCATTCCAATATTTTTGATCGTACCACCAAAGCCAGTCATTTCATGACCTTTAAAATGCGTTAAAGAAATAAATACATCTGCATCCATGACAGCACGTCCAATTTTAGCATTTTCAACATATTCTCCACCTTTAACAGGCACTTCAATATCATCAGTTCCTTTAAGTCCATCTCCAATAATAATTGGACAACCAACGCTAAGTGGTGTGAACCCATTCTCCCAAGCGCATTCCAAATGCTCTAAAGCGTTCTTTCTAGACCCTGGATACATCGTATTACAATCTGTCAAAAAAGGTTTTCCTCCTAGTTCCTTAACGACATCAACAATTGCTTTGGCATAATTTGGACGTAAATAAGAAATATTTCCTAATTCTCCAAAATGCATCTTGATCGCAACAAACTTTCCATCTAATTCTAATTCAGCAATTCCCGCTTTCTTTACCAATCTTTTTAATTTTGTTGGTAAGCCTTCTCCTAAATGAGCATGAAAATCTGTATAGTATACCTTTGATTTTTCCATAACCAAACCTCCTACTATGTTCATTTTAATCCTCGAAGCTAAATATGAAAAGACAAAAAATAATTCTTATCTTCATAAAAAAGTGATTCACTTCTTAAGAATGATATTTCCTGAAATTAGATGTATTTTTCTGAACATTTTCAATCTTTAACTTTTCAATGCTTTTTTCAATACTATTATTTCTACAATAGCACAAATTAAAATAACTGGTGCAATGCGAACAAACAGCCATTCAAACACATGATACCCTACACCTAAAACAGCTCTTTCAGGATTTGCATAATCCCATTCTAGATACGGACTATTGAAATACACTAAAAACCCAAAAATCAGTACGACTAAAACACATAACAATATCAACAATTTTTGATACCGTTTTTTTCTCGATTTCTCCTTTTGTGCAAGATATACATTTATAGCTTCCAACCTTAGCGAGAGTTCCTTTATTTCTAATTCATTTTCAATATGTAGATTTTGTTCCAACAATACATTAACAGGGACATCAAATACTTTCGATAAAGAAATTAACATCTCAGAATCCGGAACCGATAAACCCTGTTCCCATTTTGAAACGGTTTGACGCACAACATTTAATCTAAGCGCTAGATCTTGTTGAGACAATCCTTTAGACTTACGAATCTTTTTAATATTCTCACTTAACATATCCAGAAGAACTCCTTTCATCTACCAATATTCTATGAAGAGCTCTATATCATAACAAGCAACGCTTTTTAACATTCAGGCAATATAACATTCACCGCCTTGTATATACTGCATCTATCATACCATTATATGTTTTCGCTTTTACAAGACTTAGCTTTATTTCATTTTTACCTTTTTTAAAAAGTCGTACACCTGAACCTAAAATAGTTGGAATTATAGTAACATTGTAAACATCAATAAGATCTTCATCCATCAATTGTTGCACAACATTAGCTCCTCCACAAATCCAGATATTTTTTCCTTTTTCTTTCTTCAACTTTATTACAAACTCATTTAAATCTTCATTTATAAATCGAATTTTCTCAGATGAAGCTTCTTCTCTATGCGTCATAACATATGTAATTTGATTTTCATATGGCCAAAAATCCGGTGAGAGTTCTGTAACAATTTGATGATACGTATTCCATCCCATGATTATCGTATCTGTTTTTTCTATAAATTCAGAATAGGATTTATTTGTATTATCATTTTCATCTTGACCTTTTAACCAGTTTACTCCACCCTTATTATCTGCTATATAGCCATCCAAGCTCATCGCAATATACAAACTAATCTTTCTCATAATAAACTGTCTACCCTTTCAAATTTGTATGATCTGCTTTTTTTAAACAATGCTTCTGCTAATTTTAAATTTCTATATGTACTAAAATCACTCATACGATTACTTTAAAAATGTCATCATACTATAATTTTTGAAGTTTTGCTTTCTTATTACTTTGTATAAACGCAACAACGGAACTAATAACATCCGCAATAAAAATCCACTGTAAAACAATTAATAATGTTCTGTAAGACATTTGGTGTTTGCGATAAAAAGAATATATTCCTACACTTGAATACAACGAAGTAATAGCCAATATCAATCCATCTATAACAAGTATTACTGGCAATCCAAGCCAGTTTAAAGGCAATATAATCCCACTTAGGAATAAAAGTGTGATCCAAAACGCATTGACACAAAACCAAGGTATCAAAGCGACTTTGCCTATCATTGCCATTTTGATCAAAGTATGATCACCATCGATCTCTTTTTTAATTAAGAAAAGACTAATAACACTTAATACATATAAAATAGGGATAATAATTTGTATAAGCCAGTCTAATGGGAAATCCTCAAACAAAAACGGCAACACATACATTGAGTCAACGCTAATGATCAATAAAATAAAAGACAGCCTGCTTAAAATAGCACTTAATTTCATCTTAGATTTGTTCACGTTTCATTCTCCTGCTTCTATCATCTAATTATTTCTTTAATGATCTCTATTCCTTGATCCACAAAATTAATTTTTACTTCCTGTACAACTTGTCCATCTTTTAAAAACGATACATTTGCCAATGCAAATTGATCATCTTGATTTGAAGTCTGGCTTCCCATCAAAGTTGTCCATTCTATAAAAATGTCTGATTCATTCATCTTTTCATCTCACTCCATTTCACACTGAAGTGGATCAAAAAATTCAGAATTAGATGTCGAATAAACTAAAATATTATTTTCATTATCTTGATATATTTCTATTGTGTAATCTACGATATCTTCTTCATTTTCAACATATTCGCGATTTGGTGATATGGTTTCTTCATAGATCAATTTTGAATCATTTAGATCATGTATTTCTTGTGATGAACAACCAACTACACTTACAAATAAAATAACCATAACAGCAATTGAAAAAAATCTTTTTAGAGCCATTAGATTATCTCCTTAATATTATTTTTATAATCAAGAATTTGTCGCACAGTATCTTTTAAATCGTCACTAAATTCGTCAATATCTTTAAATTCAATTACATTATCTCGTATTAATTCTAATATATCATCCAGCATAATGGATCGTCTCATTATTACCATAACTTCCACACTCTTTTTATCTTTTTTGATTTCCTCTTCTAGAGTCCAAAAAATTTCAGATGCAGCTTTGTCTTGTTTCAATATATCAATATATTCTTTATTTAGCCTTCTTAGATAGTTTTCCTGCCAAAAGTCAATCTTTTTTCTAAACTTTTCCCAATCCGCTTCTTTAACCTTATACATTTTACACAATTTTTCATTCCTTCAACGATTTGATATGTCTTTTACAGCTATATTATACAACAAAGATCCCAAACCACGAATATTGATTAGCACCATGAAAAAGGAATGTTAAGATTTCGTTAATATTGTCCTAAAGGCTTTAATACATTTTTTATCTTTGATAAAATGTAAGCAAATGAAAGGAGTTGTTTTCAATGAAAAAATATACAATTGATTTGAATAGTCTTGCATCTAATGCTGATCCTATAGATTATTTATGCAAACTGTTTGGTTTTCGTTCAAGTAAGAATAATTCGTTAAAATCACTATATAGAAGTTTATTAAATAATTCTGAAGATATGTATATTGAATTTCAACAGTATGATCTGGTAAGTGACTCCATTATGAGTATCATTAAATGCTTTGAAGATATTCAGGATAAAACAAGTCATCTTCACCTAACAAGAAGCCTTGGTTAAGGCTTCTTTTTTACATTTAGTTCATAAAATTTCTGCGCCGTATTCATAAAGAAATTTGATCGACTTTTCATTATCCATATTGTTAATAACAGTCCTGCTATCGTTGCACATAACATATCCGTCATAGAATCATGAACTCCTTGGGTATAATGATTGATCGCATCATTGTTAAAGAATATCAACATAGCATACTCAAAGAATTCCCAACACAATGCAATCGCCATATTGACTGCATTAATAAATACATAGAATACTCTTTTTTCCTGTTTTGTTTTAATTTCATTATTTGAACTCAATAAATAATACAACATGATAGCTACCGTCAACATTAAAAAACCACTCGAAAAGTGTAGAAACTTATCGAATCCCGGCAACCCGTAACCTCCTAATGTACTTCCCCACACACTAGCTATATATGCAAACACTGTCGCTATCAAATAAATTTCATAGATTGGCTTAAAATGAAAGATCTTAAAGATCAACGGCACCATAACCAGCGTTAAAACCGCAACAGCACACATAAAAACACCATTCATATCTCCTTGAGTATAGTTTACAAAAACACTATAAACCAATGTCACTACATATATTCCATTAAAGACATACCATATTTTTTTCAATTTGTTATCATTACTCATAAAAACACCTCTGCAAGCATTATAAGACAATCCATAATTTTTTTCATTGACATTAATTCATGTTTTTACTAGAATAGGAACAACTACAAGGAAAAGAAATAGTAAATGAAATCGTTCAGACATAGAGAGCTCTTGGCTGGTGGAAAAGAGATTTGAAGATTCATTGAATACATCTTGGAGTAGACGGCTGAAATAATAGTAGGTTTGTCCGGGTACACCCGTTATTGTGTTAGAGTATGTTTGTACTCGAAAAGGATATGACTGTGAGGTCATATTGAATTAAGGTGGTAACGCGACAGTCCCTTTCGCCCTTATGGCAAAGGGACTTTTATGTTATATAGGAGGAAATAAAATGATTATTGTATTTAAGCCTAGAGCCACAGAAAATGATGTAAACCGAATCATTGCCAAAGTTGAAAGAATGGGATTGAAGACACACCTATCAAAAGGTGAAATGTCTACCATTGTTGGACTTGTTGGAGATACAACTCGTGTAGATCCAAAACAATTCGAAGTGGATGAATGTGTTGAACGTATCATGAAAGTCAGTGAGCCATACAAGCTTGCCAATCGTGCTTTTCATCCCGAAGATTCCATCATTGATGTCAGTGGAGTAAAAGTCGGTGGTAACAATTTGACATTGATTGCCGGACCATGCTCCGTTGAATCTAAAGAACAAGTCATAGAAATTGCCCGTTCAATCAAAAAAAGTGGGGCACACATGTTACGAGGTGGAGCTTATAAGCCTAGAACCAGCCCTTACTCATTTCAAGGCATGGGAACACAAGGTTTAGATATCTTAGTTGCTGCCAAAGAGGAAACAGGCCTTCCTATCGTTTCTGAATTAATGGGAGAAAAATATATCGATGAATTTAATGATAAAGTTGATCTTGTTCAAATTGGTGCTAGAAACATGCAAAATTTCGACTTATTAAAAGAAGTTGGAAGGCGTATTAAAAAGCCCGTTTTATTAAAACGAGGCTTGTCAAATACATATGAAGAATGGATCATGTCTGCTGAATACATCATGGCAAATGGAAATCCAAATGTAATCTTATGCGAAAGAGGAATTCGCACATTTGAAACTTACACACGAAATACATTAGATTTGCAGGCAATTCCTGTTATCAAACGATTAACACACTTACCAATCATTATTGACCCAAGTCATGCTGGAGGCAAATGGTGGCTTGTCGATCCAATGGCAAAAGCAGCCGTTGTTGCCGGTGCCGATGGTTTAATGATAGAAGTTCATAATGACCCTGAATGTGCATTATGTGATGGCCCACAATCTTTAAAACCAGAAAAATACGATGACTTGATTCAAGATATCAAACAAATTATAAAAATCACAGATAAAACACTATAGCCGTGAAATTCACGGCTATTTTTTAATATTCATCCTATATCCAGCACTCCGTGTGCTTTCAAACAGCTCTGCTCGTATAAAAAACTATTGTCGAATTCACTATTTTCTTTTCTTGCGTTTTTTCTTTTGAACAGAAAAACCAAACTTTCCTATTTTTTGTCCCAATCGATAATATTCACCATGACTATAGGCAATAAGATCCGCTTTTTGTAGATCTAATCTTCCATTCTCATCCAAATAGGCATCATCTACCGATGTACAAACAACTTCACCAATAAACATATCATGTGTTCCTAGTTCAATGATATCTTTAACCTTGCATTCCAAACAAACTGGACTTTCCAAGATTGAAGGAGCTTTTACGCATTTTGATGGTTGTTTTGTCAGCTTTAGATCTCCTTCCAAGGAAAATTTATCAATATCCCTGCCAGAACGTACACCAACATAGTCAGTTGCCTTGGCTAGAGAAGCCGTTGTTAAATTGATCACGAACTCTTTTGTATCTTTGATGATTTGATATGAATAACGCTCTTTGCGAATTGAAACAGAGACCATAACCGGATCTGAACAGATTGTCCCTGCCCAGGCAGCTGTCATCACATTTGCTCTACCTTCTTTATCTGCACACGAAACCATAACGGCCGGTACCGGATTTAACATATTTGAAGCTCGCCAATATTGTCTTGTCATCTTATTTCTCCTTTAAATATGTTCATATTATACAAGTTATTTTTTGTCTTGCCAAAAAAATGTATAATGTATTCAATTGGAGGAACACATGAAAGATAGACTAAAAAAACAAATTAAATTTATAAAAGAAATTGATAAAGAAAAAACGATCACACGCCAGACCTTATTGACAAACGGCATACAAAAAGAAGATGATGCCCAACATGCATGGCATATGGCCATAATGACACTGCTTTTAAGTGAGTATGCCAACGAGGAAATTGATATTTTAAAAACCATTTCCATGTTATTGATCCATGATATCGTTGAAATTGATGCTGGAGATACATATGCTTATGATCAAAAAGAAATCAAAACACAAAGAGAACGTGAAACAAAAGCAGCAGATCGCATCTTTGGATTGCTTCCTGAAGATCAAAAAGTGAAATTTAGAATGCTTTGGGAAGAATTTGAAAACAACGAAACACCAGAAGCCCATTTTGCCCATACAATGGATAATTTTCAACCAATAATGTTAAATGATGCAACAAATGGAAAGATGTGGGAAGAAAATAAGGTTCGCCTTTCACAAATCTTAAAACGAAACGAAAAAACGAAGCTAGGTTCCAAGATCCTATGGGAGTATTCTTATAAAAATTTTATTGAACCAAATGTTAAGAAGAAAAAAATTATCGACGATACAAATTTGTAAAATCTATGATAAATCCATCAAACAAAACTCGCAAAGACATTATTTTTCTTATACAATAAGGCTCGAGGTGAAAGAAATGATCAAGGCAATTTTCTTTGATATAGATGGAACACTGCTATCCAGTACAGATGGCTCCTTTGCCGACAGCACTAGATTTGCTTTAACTAAGCTGCAGGAAAAAGGGATCAAAATCTTTATCGCATCTGGAAGACATGTATGCGAAATTGAAGAACAACCAATTCGAGATATCCCCTTTGATGGATACGCCTGTTTAAATGGACAGCTAATCTTCAACAAAGATAAAGAAATCATTCAATCCTATCCGTTTAATAAAAAAGATACAGAAAATACATTAAAACTCTTCAAACAAAAAGAAATCCCACTGGTACTTGTTCAAGACAAAGAGCTCTACATTAATTTTGTGAATGAATACGTAAAACATGCACAAGACGCCATCGCAACCGATTTACCACCTATTAAAGAATACCAAGGTGGAAACATCTATCAAGTCACTGCATTTTCAAATGAGAAAGAATCACAGTTGATCATGAATAGACTTAACAATTGTAAATTAACACGTTGGAATCCTTATGGTGTAGATATCATTTCCAATACTGGAGGAAAATCAATTGGTATCAAAGATATCCTTTCCTACTACAATATCAAGCAGGAAGAAACAATGGCATTTGGTGATGGAGAAAATGATATCGACATGCTAAGATTTGTTCAAATAGGTGTTGCCATGCAGAATGCCGAAGACTGTGTAAAAGAAGCGGCTGATTATATTACTGACACTTCCAAAAACGACGGTATTTACAAAGCCTTAAAACATTTTAATATCTTATAATTAAGCTGAGGATCGACCTGATGTCTTTCCTCTTTTTTATCCCTACATAAAAAAGGATGCCTTTTTATAAGCATCCTAGCTGTCACTATAACTTCTTCACATTTAATGTACGAATTGCATTTAATACCGCAATCACCATCACACCAACATCGGCAAAAATAGCTAACCACATATTTCCAATACCAAAAGCACTTAAGATCAAACAAATGATTTTTACACCAATCGCAAAATAAATATTTTCATATACGATACGTAAACATTTTTTTGCTATCTTAATTGCTTTGGCAATCTTTAATGGATCATCATCCATCAAAACAATATCTGCAGCTTCAATAGCAGCATCACTTCCTAAAGCGCCCATGGCAATCCCTACATCTGCTCTAGACAATACAGGAGCATCATTGATACCGTCTCCCACAAAGGCCAACTTTTCTTTTTCTTGTTTCTTTTCCAACAATTCTTCTACTTTATTTACTTTATCCTGCGGTAATAGTTCACTATACACTTTATCAATATTCAAATCAGAGGCTACTTTATTGGCAACGGTTCTAACATCTCCTGTTAACATGATCGTTTCTTTAACGCCAACTTCTTTCAATCTTGCGATAGCTTCTTTAGCATGAGGTTTGATCTTATCTGAAATTAAAATATGTCCTACATACTTTTGATCAATCGCAATATGTACGATTGTTCCTACATCATGACAAGGCTTATATTCAATGCCATACTTTTTCATTAACTTATCATTACCTACAAGAACTTCTTTATCATCGATCTGCGCAATGACTCCATGCCCACTGATTTCTTCCACATTTTTAATTCGCTCTTTATCCACTGGTTTTCCATAGGCCTGCAATAAAGATCTACTGATAGGATGTGAAGAATAACTTTCTGCCATTGCAGCTAACTCTAATAATTTGTCTTTTTCAATACTTGCATGATGGATACCACTCACTTCAAAAACACCTTGTGTCATTGTTCCAGTCTTATCAAAGACTACATATTTTGTCGATGCCAATGCCTCTAGATAGTTAGATCCTTTAACCAAGACACCGGCATTGCTTGCACCACCAATTCCGGCAAAGAAACTTAATGGAATACTAATGACCAAAGCACAAGGACAACTGATAACCAAGAATGTTAAAGCTCGATAGATCCATTCTGACCAATTCGAATCTATCCCCATCAAAAGAGACACGATTGGAGGAAGAATAGCTAAGGCTAAAGCACTATATACAACGGCTGGTGTATAGTAATGGGCAAAACGTGAGATGAAGGCTTCAGATCTTGATTTCTTAGAGCTGGCATTTTCTACCATATCCAAGATCTTAGAAACCGTGGACTCTCCAAATTCATGAGTTGTCTTAATTTTTAATAAACCAGTTAGATTGATACATCCACTAATCACTTCATCATTTATTGAGGCATCCCTTGGTAAGCTTTCTCCCGTTAATGCACTTGTATTTAAAGTAGAATTTCCTTCCACGACAATTCCATCAATGGGAATTTTTTCTCCGGGCTTTACAATTATGATCGTTCCGATTTCAACTTCATCAGGATCCACCTGTACAAGTTCGCCATTCTCATTTTCAATATTGGCATAGTCAGGACGAATATCCATCAAATCGCTAATATTCTTTCTAGATTTACCGACCGCATAACTTTGGAACCATTCTCCAATCTGATAAAACAACATAACGGCGGTCCCTTCACTATAATCTCCAAGAGCTATAGCTCCAACTGTCGCAACAGCCATTAGAAAGTTTTCATCAAAAACCTGTTTTTTCAATATCCCTTTTACGGCTTTGGTTAAAATATCATACCCAATCAGAAAATAAGTTGCTAAAGAAAGAATAACATTAACCATTTCAGGTAGATGAACTAATTTTAAACCAATAAATAAAATCAAGGCGATAATAATTCGAGTCAGCATTTTCTTTTGTTTCTTGTTCATAATATCTCTTCCTTTTCTTATTCAAACAATTGAACAAATATTCAACTTTATACATATTATAGTGTATTGATTGTTCAACTGTCAATATAAAAGCATCTCTTTTTTGACAATTGTTCAATCTTTCAACTATAATGTCAATAAAAGGGGGAATTCTATGTTAGAAAACCGTTGTGATTGTGCGCCTCAAAACCAAGATCTTGTAGATACAGTAAAAAACAGCCTTCCTAATTTTGATGAAATCATGGATCTATCCGATTTCTTTAAGGTTATGTCTGATAGTACCCGACTTCAATTACTAATTTCTTTACAGCACTCAGAAATGTGCGTATCTGATTTAGCCAACGTTTTAAACATGACAAAATCAGCCATTTCTCATCAATTAAAGGCATTGCGTATATCAAAGCTCGTTAAATCTAGAAAAGATGGAAAAACAGTTTATTATTCACTGGATGATGAACACGTTGAAGAAATTCTAGCTATGGCTGCACATCATCTTAAAGAAAAATAAGGAAATAAACTTCCTTATTTTTTTAATCCTCATCAATATGTTCCATTCCCTGACCAATAATTGTTCGAACGTGTTGATCAGCCAATGAATAGAACACAGATTTCCCTTCTCGACGACTCTTCACCAACTTATTTTGTTTTAAAATTCTTAATTGATGAGAGATTGCCGATTGTTTCATATTCAAAACCTGCGCTAAATCACAGACACATACTTCAGCTTCAAATAATACAAATAAGATACGAATCCTTGTAGAATCTCCAAAGATCTTAAATAATTCCGCCAAATCATATAGCTTCACTTCGTCTGGCATTTTTTCTTGAACGATTTTTAATAATTCTTCATGAACCTCGATCTTTTCGCAACATTCTATATTATTCTTTTCCATTAAAATCTCCTAGAAAAAGATTTCGCAGTCATCTTCAACAATTTTACAATTGTCTAAAACACGACTCATAACTTCTTTTGCGTTAACACCATCTTCAAATTCCACGATCATTTTTAATGTCATGAAATTTACAACTGCGTTTTTAACACCTTCTGTTTTATTGGCAGCTTCTTCCATCTTGTTTGCACAATTTGCACAATCTACATCAATTTTATACGTCTTTTTCATAACCGTCCTCCTATATATATGAACAATTGTTCATATGTTAATTTAATTGTAACAATTATTTCCATAACGTCAAGATAAAAGATAAAAAACTGCCACAATATTGTGACAGTCATCTTTCTTTGATCATTAAGTTTAGTTAGGTTAGGTATAGTTAAGTTAAAAAGGAAAAAGTTTTAAACGAGCTGTTCGATTCGTACACCGTTTTCTATTGCATAGATAAATTGGTCACGAACATGATCAAAGAGTTTAAACAATGATTTAAAATATTCAGCCTTTTTAGGACTATATACTTTCCATGCACCCATACAGCAGCATGTTTCATTGTTTATAAAACCCAGGACATCGCTTAAAGGATATCCTAAGAAAATACCGATTTCGTGAGGAAAATCTGTTTCTTCCATTCGCTTATCTAAATGATCCAGACAGGCAGAAAGAGAGTGTATAGGATAATCGTATTGTTCTAGGAAGGTTCTAATTTCTGGATCTAGTAATACATTTTCGAGAATTTCAAATGAATACAAATAAATTGTTATACGAGGTTTATCTGCCTGCAGGATCCGAAAAGTCAAATGCTTATCCGCAAATTTTTCGTTATACTCACGAATCAAACTATCTACACAAGGTATCGCAGTGCGTGGAATATGAAACATATTTGCTAATTTATATTTCTTTAATGCCGGCGCACAATGATACGCAAGGTATTCTTCAAATAATTTTTGTTCTTTAGACATTGCCTAAAATCTTACTTATTTCCGCAATATCCTCTTCTGTTCCTGCATTTTCTACTTTGTACAAACAATCTACTCCATATTCTTCGCTAATCTTGTCACCTGCTTTACAATAAGCATCTCCATATCCAAGATCACCAGAGACAACAACACCTTTTAATTTTGTTCCATTTGTCATCAAGAATGATTCTACTTCCATAGGAACATCTCCAAAGCCATCTGTATACGTAAACAAGATAAAATCATCATCCATCGTTTCACTGCCACTTTCAATAACTGTGGCGTCTAATCCAAGAGCATTCACAATGGATTCTACATTGCCTGTTCTTGAAGCATATGCATATTTCATATTATTCATACCTCCTTAGTTAGTTTTATCTAACTTTATGGTTAGTATAGACTAACTTTTGTATTATGTCAACTTCTTTTATATTTTTTCTTGCTTGTGACGCAACGTCATAAATTATAATTAAGTCAGGAGGTATTTAACCATGCATAATAAAAGTTATATGAGTGTTGGCGAACTAGCTAAAAAGATGCACACAACTGTAAGAACACTTCAATATTATGACAAAGAAAAATTACTTTGCCCTTCTAGCCAAAGTGAAGGCGGAAGACGATTATATACACATAAAGATATGATTAAATTGCATCAGATTCAATCTTTAAAATCTCTTGGCTTTTCATTGGAAGAAATCAAAAACAAACTAATGCCATTAGATACACCCGAAGAAGTTGCTGCCATTTTAAGTAAACAAGCTTTAACGATCCAAGAACAAATACAACAATTATCTAAATCTTTACAGGAAATCGAATTATTAAAAGAAGAAGTTCTTCAAATGCAACAAGTCGATTTCAAGAAATACGCCGATATAATCGTTAACCTACAAATGAACAATCAATATTATTGGCTTATTAAACATTTTGATGATTCGACTCTCGACCATATTCGACATCGTTTTAACAAGGATACTGGTTTAAGTTTCATACATCGTTTCAATCAATTAATTGAAGAAATATTGATTCTTAAAGACAATAATGTTTCACCTGATAATATAGAAGCTCAAAAAGCAGCACAAAAATTTTGGAATATTGTCATGGAATTCACAAATGGTGATATGAGCCTGTTACCAGAACTAATGAAATTTAATGATCAATTGGACGAACAAAATGAATGGACAAAAAAACAGAGAATCGCCAATGACTATATACAACCTGCATTAGAAATCTATTTTCAGAATGCCGGTGTAGATCCATTTAAGGAGCAATAAATATGTCTCAAGTTATAACACTATCCAATCTAAAGAAAAACTATGGAAATCATGAAGTACTTAAAGGTGTTGACTTAAGCATTGAGAAAGGAGAAATCTTTGGCATTTTAGGTATCAATGGAGCTGGGAAAACTACATTGTTAGAGTGCATAGAAGGATTTCGTCATTATCATTCAGGAAACATCAAAATCTCAGGGAATATAGGAATCCAACTTCAGTCTGCATCCTTGCCTTCCTATATGCGCGTTGATGAAGCAATTCAATTATTTTCCAAATGGAAAAACAAAAATTTAGATCCTTCTCTATTTACTGCACTAAATATTACCGAAATAAACAAAAAATTGTATTATCAATTATCTGCTGGTCAAAAAAGAAAACTCCATCTAGCTCTGGCTTTAATAGGAGAACCAGACATTTTAATTTTAGATGAACCTACAACAGAATTAGATGTTGAAGCTAAACAAGCCCTTCATCAAGAAATCAAAAAACTCAGTCAAAAAGGAACGACCATTCTTCTTTCTAGTCATGATATGGCTGAAGTTGAATCTTTATGTACACGTATCGCCATTCTGAATCAAGGCAAGATTATCTTTGTAGGAACTACAGAGCAATTAGCTAAAAAGGTGAACAAAAAATATTCAATAAAAATCATTGATGAAAATGAAGAAAAAGAATACTTTACTTCAGATATCATTGATACTTTATCCACTATCCTTGAACAATATAAACTCAAAAATAAACCTATTCTCGATATCAAGATTAATCGAGGCACATTAGAAGATCACTTTATTGAGCTCTCCAAGGAGGTTAGATCATGAAAGCTATTCTTTATGGAATTGGTTTACAATTTAAATTAGATATTCGCAGCAAAACTCTATTAGTAACATGTTATCTTGTCCCACTTTTATTTTTCATGATCATGTCTGGAATATTTACCTCACTTATGCCAGATGCAAAACTAACATTGATCCAATCTATGACAATTATGGGTGTTTCCATGGGAGCTCTTATAGGAGTTCCTCCTTCTATGGTTGAAATTTATAGTACAAACATCAAAAAAATGTATAGTGCAAATAATGTTCCGCTTTATTTTGGAATATTTACTATTGTGATCTCAGCCTTTATCCATCTCATGATCATGAGTTTTATAATTTTTATTGCAGCACCAATTATTTTCCATGCTTCGACACCAGATAATATTCCACTCTATTTTTGGCTCTTCTGCACTAAATGTGGGTGGATCCTTATCGTAACGGAAGGATATCTCC